>Ga0302201_10000031_pt1 | contig 115135 bp, 98 predicted proteins | sample II_Bog_N3_2_FD_194586 | JGI IMG/M metagenome (GOLD analysis project Ga0302201, IMG submission 194586) | Peat permafrost microbial communities from Stordalen Mire near Abisko, Sweden - II_Bog_N3_2 | ecosystem: Environmental > Terrestrial > Soil > Wetlands > Peat | place: Sweden: Abisko... | reverse complement strand
CATGGGTTGCCAACTTCTTCGGTGAAGTTCCCGGCACAGTCATTGGTCCGGCCCTGCTGATGAACGACGTCACCGTAAAGCGCGCCAACGAAAAGAACGACAAGCTCCCCTTCTATCCCCCTCCGCAGTAGCGCCGCCCAAATCGAATTCCGGGCAAATCTTGCGTCGTGAGTCCGTGGATCGTACTCAAACAATGTTGTCATCCTCAGCATCCGACTCGCGTACGCAAGTTGCGGCTAAAATGACCCGGCACCAAACCAATCACAGAAGCTCCGTGCCCCATTCTTTCGCCTTTTTTCTGGCGAAAGGGTGGGAAACCACAATTGTCAACAGGCCCGGGGCTCAGGAGCGGCCAGAGCGCGGCGGCGGGAGTCGAAAGACCTGTGGTCCGGGGTCTTATGCCGCAATTCTGGGCAACAACTACTCATTTCCCCCGAGCATCGCTTCCCCGCCAACCTGCATCGAATTCTCTACCGCCCAACCAGGCCATTTCATCAACGGCCTCCATAAAATGCGCGATGTCGACGAGGTGCTGCCACCGTGTTTGCGATTGACGATCTGTTGGCTCTCGAAGATCTATCCCCGCGTGAGCGCGCCACCCGGATCTTCGGCCTGCTGCGCACCTTCCTCGACATTCCTGTCGAGGGCCGCACCGCGGCGCTTGCGCTCCTGACCGTGGCCATCGAAAAGCATCCCGACCGCGCACGCATCCACTCCGCGCTCAACGAGTTCTGGTCGCACCACTCCTACGTGCGCGTGATCTCGGAAGCAGGCATGCCCGATGAAGCCTTCCTGCTGCGCGAACTTCTGGCGCGCGCCCTCCGCCATCTCCTGCCCGTCGATGAGGTCGATGGCGATCTCTACGTACTCATGGATTCGCTCAACCTCAAAGAGTCGGACGCGCGCTGGATCGGCTCCCTTCCCGATCCGCTCGTCGCCGAATGGGCTGGCATCTTCCGGCCCTCCCGCTCATCCGTCATTGCCAGTTGCAAGATTCTCGCCTTGCGCGCAACCAACATCGCGCTGTCCCGCGACCTGATTGAATTCTCCGACGATGAAGACATCACCAAGTCCAGCTTTTTTGATCTTCCCTCCGTCGTCGAGCACGCCGCCCGCCACCCCGGAGATCTCGAACCATGGGAGCAGCAGCGCGCCGCGTGTGAATTGCAGTTGCAATCCGTGAATCGTCTCCTGGCTGAAAAAGGCTCCTCGGTCGACTTGATCTTTCGCGTCCGTCTGCTGCGCTCTTTGCTGGGAAGAATCCAGCAGGTCCTCACGCTCGATCAGCAGGGCCCCCTCGACCAGCCCGATCCAGCCGCGCGCAAGCTTTCCATCGCCATCGTCCACGGCTTCGCGTCGCAGCGCCGCATCGGCACCGTGCTCGCCGCCAGCACCCGCCGCCTCGCCCGCAGCGTGGTTGAGAAGACAGGCCGCACCGGCATCCACTACATCGCGCGCGATGCCGCGCAATGGAGAGCGATGGGCCTTGGCGCAATTCTCGCCGGCGTCATCACCTCCTTCACCGCATTGTTCAAGTATTCGTTGTCCGCGATGCTGCACGCGCCGCTGCTCGTGGCCTTCGCTCATTCCATGAATTACATCGTCAGCTTCCTGCTCATGCAGGCCGGCGGTTTCCTGCTCGCCTCCAAAATGCCCGCCGCGACAGCCGCCACGCTGGTCGACGCCATGGAAGATCCTGAGAAAGATCACATGGCCAGCCTGCGCTCCATCTCCCACACCCAGTTCATCGTCACCATCGCCAACCTGCTCGGAGCAGTCCCCGTCTCCATGCTCATCGACCGCATCTTCCTGCGCGTAACCGGCCACCCATTCCTCACCGCCGCCGAGGCGGACCACGGCGTGCACATGCTCTTTCCGCACACTTCGGGAACCATGTTTTTTGCGATTGTAACCGGTGTCTTTCTATGGCTCTCGTCGCTGGCCACGGGATGGACCGCGAATTACATCGCCGTCCACAAGATGGCCGCGGCCATCTCCAACAGCATCCGCATTCGCAAGCGCCTCGGCCCCGCGCTGGCAACCAGACTCGCCATCTGGACGCGCCATCATGCCGCCGGATCAGCCGGCTTCATCGTCCTCGGCATCCTGCTGGGAACCATGCCGATCGTCTTCGAGCTGTTCGGGATTCCGCTTGAAGTTCGCCACGTCACGCTCGCCGCAGCCGGCCTCGGCTATGCGCTCGATGCCGATTCCATCTACGGCCATCTCGACAGCCACGAAGCCATGCTGGCCTTCTCCGGCATCGCACTCATCGGCATTCTGAATATCTCCACGTCGTTCGTGCTCAGCTTCATACTGGCCGTTCGCGCACGCAACATAGCCGACGCGCAATCCCATCGCTTCCTGCGCGAAATAGGCCGCGAGCTGCTCACCAACCCGCTCGCCTTCCTCTTTCCGCGCCCCAGCACCGGGAACATCGCCGAAAACAAATGACCGGCGGCCAATGCTCCCCGCTCAGTCCTTCGCCTTCTTCTTCCACCCGCCCACAATCGCGCCCATGATCATCATCCCAAATGCCCAGAAGCCGGCGTTAATCCCCAGCAGGCTCCACGGCCTGATCTCGAACACATATTCGGTGGACCACGTGGTCAGCACGATCGAGAACCACAGCAGCGCCCCGATCCGGATGCCGCGCGCGGCGGTCTGCGGACCGGTGTACTGCACGATATACGAGATGGCCGCGGCAATCACGCCTGCTGACACCAGGGCCGTCCCGAACTGGAAACCAGGGTGAACGCCCTGGTGCATCAACCACTCCTGCGTGCGATCGATGCCGGTGAGCCAGGGCTGGATGAAATACGAGTACCAGATGGCCTCAAAGAGAAAGCAGGAGATTGCGGCCACCACAATGGCCAGGTAATTCTGCCGGATTTTCGGCCTCACGTCTGTCATCTCAACCTACCTTTCAATCTCTCTCGGCGCGGCCTGCCGCCCAGGCTGGGACGCAAGCCTCCAGCTTCGGGAAGAATGCCCCTTGAAACTTGCGCCCTGAACATTGGGATACTGTCGGGATTCTAGTCTAATTCTCTAGGCTTTCACACGAATGTCTTACCGCCGGCCGATGGGTCTCGCCGGATTTGCCCCGGGACCCGCCACACTAGTCCAGCCGAGTAAGAAAGGCCTCCGCCTCCGATTCGCCGGGGCGCAGATGGTGCGCAATGTTTTCCGCCTGCTCTCGATTGTCGCCGCGCGGGCGAATCCGCACCCAGTAGCTGTCCTGGCCCGCAAACTCAATCACGTTTGACTCCGGATATTTCTTCAGCAGTTGCGCCTTCAGCTTCATTGCCTTGTGCTCGCTCTTGAATGCGCCAATCTGCACGCACCATCGCCCGCCCGTCTCAATCGGCCTGGGCGCGCGGTAAACATCCACCCGCACCCGCGCCAGGCCGGCTCGATACACGCCCGTAGCTTTCGCCGATGCAATGGTCAGATCCAGAATCCTGCCGTCTACAAACGGCCCGCGGTCGGTAATCCGCATCGCGCTCGATTGCCCGCTGCCCAGATTGGTCACCGTGATCAGCGAACCCATCGGCAGCGTGCGATGCGCCGCCGTCAGCGCGTGATCGTCAAACACCTGGCCGTTCGCCGCCTTGCGTCCCTTGTAAGGCGAGGCGTACCAGGTCGCCAATCCCTCCTCACTCAGAATGGGCCGGTGCGCCTTGATAAACGCCAGGTCGTCCGCGCTCACCCCACCCGGAGGAACCGGCGTAATGGGAATGCGCCTGGGCGCCGCGCCGTTGCCGGCCGCGTCGCTGGAAGCAGTGCTCCGCTGCTGCGCGGCCGGAGCCGTCTCCTGCGGTGGACGTTGCGAAACCTTGACGTGGTGCCCGCATCCTGAAGCAAAAAGCGCCACAAGCGGCAGTGCCGCCCACAGAGCGTTTCGGCCAGCCTGGATGCGTGCGGCCATCAGGGCCTAGGATCCTTATTTGGAGGAACCGGGTTTGGGGGAACCGGGTTGGCCGCTGGGTTGGGAGCAGGCGGCTGCCGGTCGAGCTTGTCCGCAAAGCTGCGCAGCGAGTCGGCCACATTGCGCAGTGCGGAGATGGACTCCGTGCGAACCTGCGGCAGCACCGCATCGTTCACATAGGCCGCAGCGTGGCGCAGCTCCATCTCAATCAGTTCGATGGCCTCTTCAATGCGGCTGCCCAGGCCGCCCATCGGCGGCGGGGGCGGGGGATATGAACTCATGACAGGTTCCCTCCAGGCACCGTTGCTTCGACCCTCTAGCTTCAGTTTGGGGGTCGTGCAGCGGCGCGTCAATGACGGAAGCCGCGAAGGTGCCGCAATGGTCAATACGTTTTGCGCAATCGCCGAGTTCAAAGCCCTACCCCGCGATACTTTCTTTCACCCGCAACTTTGTTCCACACTCAGGTGACTTTTACCGCAAGATCTGCGTCAGAATTGAGTAACTGCGGAACGGCTCCTTATCGGCCCGCGAACATGCAGCCCATTCCCCAACCCGCGAGGCCACCGTCGTTGCTCAACCGTTTACTTCAACCCAGCGGAAAGCGCTCCATGCGTCAGTCCCGGCCTGCCATTGCGCGTCCTGCCGTGCCTGGCTTGCTGCTTGTCTTGCTCCTCGCCGTCCTTCCCGCGGCCGCACAGCAGTCCCCGTCCAATCCGGCCCAGCCGCTCCCTGAAGCTCCTCAGCCCACTCAGGACGCATCCGCAAAGACAGTTTCAACCGAGCCCGCGCCAGCCAAGCCCGATCCCTGCCACGTCAAAAAAGAAGCCGCCGAAGCGGATGCAGGTCCAATTCCGCCGTCCTCAACACCCGACGCAAATGCCGCCGCCCAGCAGGACCCAAAATCCGCTCCCTGCCCGCCCTTCATGCCGTTGATCGACTGGTATGCCCGGTTCCTCGATGGCCCCAAGGTCAAGCCGATGACGCCCGGAGAAAAGGCCTGGCTCGCCTTCCGCAACGTCGCCGACCCCTTCAACGGCCTCACCATCCTCGCCAGCTCCGCCATCGCCGTCGGCGCCAACTCCCACTCCGCCTACGGCCCCGGCATGACCGGCTTCGGTCGCTACGTCGGCGTCAGCTACTCCCAGGACATGACCGGCGAGTTCTTCGGAACCTTTGTCATCCCCTCCCTCGCCCACCAGGACCCGCACTACCACCGCATGCCCACCGCGTCCATGAAGCGCCGCATCGCCCACGCCGCCTACCAGGTGCTCTGGACCCAGGGCGACAACGGCAAGGGAATGCCCAACTACGCTGACCTGGTCGGCTTCGGCATCGACGACGAAATCGGCAACCTCTACATCCCCGGCCGCCAGACCCGCGCCACCGCCAGCGCCGAACGTTACGCCACCGCCCTCGCCACCGCCCCCATTGACAACTTCGTCTCCGAGTTCCTCCCCGACGTAGCCCGCCACCTCCACATACAGATCGTCGTCATCCAGCGCATCATCAACCAGGTCGCCAGGACCGACTCGGCAAACGGGCAGCTATAGGGCTGGACGTCCTGCAGCGGTCAACCCAGTGAGCTCCCTCAACCCGGCTGCGAAGCTCAAAAATAGTCGGGCCGGACAATCTTCTGTCCGGCCCGAACCTGTTCGTTGGCTGGTTGAGTGCCTCAGTTGGTAGTAAAGCTCTGGATGGCGCCGTAAGAGGTTCCTCCGACGGTAGAGGCAACCGGCTGAAAGTAATAGGTTGTTCCTCCTGCGAGTCCGGTCAGTGGCGCGCTTACGCTTTGCGCTCCAGACAAAGCGGGCAGAGCAACCTTCTCCGTGCTGGAGTTGAGCGCTGTGCTGTTGGTTCCCCACAGGAACCATACCTGGCCAGCCGAATCAAAATCATGCACCGTGGCGTTCAGAGTGGCTGCAGGCGTGGCGATGCCGCTGGCCAGCCCGGTGAGCACGTTGGGTGAGCTAACAAGGGTAAATTTGGCGCTGACTACGGGGCTGCCCGTGTAGCCAATCGCCGTGGCGATTGCCTTGATCGTTGTGGTTGCGCTGACTGCAATCGGGCCGGTGTACTGGGTCGAACTCTCCGAGGGCGTGCTTCCGTCGGTGGTGTAGTAGATGGTTGGGTTGGGGGTAGCGGAGGCCAGCGTGACCCATTGCGCCTGTCCGTACTCGCCGGCCGTGGGCGTGAAAGTTGGCGCGGCGGCTATCGTGATGATGTAGACGGCGCTGGCGACGCTGCTGCTTGAGTATCCGGTTGCCACGGCGATGGCATTGATAGTAGTGGTTTGGTTGACGCTGATCGCGGCGGTGTACTTGGCCGAGGCGATGGTGGGCGTCGAGCCATCCAATGTGTAATAGATGCTCGCACCCTTCATCGAGTCGGTGATCTTAACCTTCTCGACGGTGGTGTAAGTGCCCGCGGCGGGAGTGAAGCCCGGCGCGGTGGAGGGGGGCAAGTTGAGGATGTAGGTCGCCGTCGCCACGGCGCTGTTGGAATATCCGGTTGCTATGGCAATGGCATTGATCGTCGTGGTCTGGCTGATCGTCAAAGCCTTTGAATAAAGGGCTGAAGCGGTGGTCGGCGTCGAGCCGTCCAGCGTGTAGTAAATGATTGCGCCCGGCGTACTATCCGCGATGGTTACAGTCTGAATCGATGTGTACGTCCCGGCCGCCAAACTGAAGGTCGGCGTACTGGCGGTTGCAAAAGGCTGAAACTCCCAAAGGTCGCCGAGGGAGCCCCAGTTGCCGTTGGCATCGAATCCTCCTCCACCGAAGAGCCAGAGATGGCCGCTGCTATCGGTCCAAGTGGTGCTGAACCATCGAGCTCCCGGAATATTTCCGGCGGATGGTGTCCCTGACGTGCCATACACACCGGGCTGGTTGGGTATGCTGCTTCCGCCCATCCACGCCCATTCATTGGTCGTAGGATTCAACTCCCAGAGGTCGTTGAGAAAGCCGCCATTATCATTTCCGGTATCTTTGCCCAGGCCCCCAAAGAGCCAGAGATGGCCGCCGTTATCTGTCCAGCTTGTACCCGGCCAGCGGCCTCCCGGAATATCTCCGGCGGCAAACGTATCCAGAGTGCCGTATACCCCAGGCTGGCCATATCCATTCCCGGGCGAAATAAGCGTCATCGTGCTGCTTCCGCCCATCCAGGTCCATTCGTTCGTGGAAGGATTGAACTCCCACACGTCGTTGAGATCGCCGCTGTTGCCGGCGGAATCCTGGCCCCAGCCTCCAAAGAGCCAGAGATTGCCCTTGCTGTCGATGCTGTTGGCGGCCCTCAGTCGGCCGCCCGGGGAGTTTCCGGGCGACGGCGTACCTAACGTACCGTACACTCCTGAGTTGGCTGGTTGGATGGCAATTGCGCTGCTTCCGCCCATCCACGCCCATTGGTTCGTCGACGGATTGAATTCCCAGAGGTCGTTGAGATAGCCACCGTTGCTACCTGCATCGGCGCCTCCACCCCCAAAGAGCCAGAAATGGCCGCCGCTGTCGGTCCAGCTCGCGGCGCTGTTGCGCCCTCCGGGGATGTTTCCAGCCGCAGGAGTTCCCAATGTGCCGTACACTCCAGGCTGACCTCCTCCCGGGGGTGGGGTTGCGCTTCCGCCCATCCATGCCCATTCGTTTGTGGAGGGGCTGAACTCCCATAGGTCGTTGAAGCCGCCAAAATTGTTGAGACCATTATTATTATCTGGCTCGGGAACTATATATCCCTGGCCACCAAAGAGCCAGAGATTGCCGCTGCTGTCGGTCCAACCAGAAGCGCCACTCAGGCCTCCGGGAGTGTTTCCCGCGGCCGGCGTTCCCAGCGTGCCGAAGACCGCGGACTGGCCGCACTGGCCGCCGTTTGGATCGCAATTGGGGCCAATCGTGTTGCTCCCAGCCATCCATGTCCATTCGTTGGTGGAAGGATTGAAGACCCATAGGTCGTTGAGATCGCCATTGTTACCGGCGGAATCGTAGCCTCCGCCCCCAAAGAGCCAGAGACGGCCGTCCTTGCCCGTCCAACTCACGGGCAGAGTACGGCTTCCTGGGAAGTTTCCGGCGGCCGGCACTCCCAAAGTTCCGTACACCCCGGACTGACCACCATTGACGCCGATCGTGTTGCTTCCCCCCACCCAGGTCCATTGGCCCGACTGCGCATGAGCAGAGACACAAAAGTATGCCAGGAGAATCGACAGCCCGGGCAGGAGCAGTTTGTTCAGGAAGGTCGTTGCGGCACGGCCGTTCGCGGGAGCAGGAACAGCCAAGATCGAAAAGAGAGAGGTCGCGCTTTTCATCGGACAGAGGCCTCACAGACCTCGAACGGTCGAAATTGTCGAAATGGGGGGCAAGTTGGAGGCGAGCGAGCGACTTGCACGATAGGAAAAGCAAGGAGTGCCGGAATCCTACGCCGGTCTCTTTCCCAGCGTCAAGTAATTTTCCGAATCAATAAAACAAGGGAGTCCGCATCTGCCAACTCGCGAATCGCCCCTGCAAGCCGCTCTTTCGGAACGCTCACACCATTCTCAATCGAAATTTGCACTCAGACCCATTCCCCCACCCCGGTTACCGTCCGCTGGCGGTCGTGCTCTGCTGGGTTGGGCTGAAGAAGCGCCGTCTCTTGCGGATGCTTTTGCTGCTGGAGGTGAGCGTTGCGGGTTTGGGCCTGATCAGCTGGTGCGGCGGCGCAGGTTCCTCCAGCGGGCCGCCTCCTATACAACCCATAACATCAACGATCACTGTCACCGCTGCGTCGCCATCGCTGCAGCAAACGGCCACAATCTCGCTCACGGTCAACTCAGACCTGCCAGCGGAGGCGCGAAGCAGCTCAGACCATTTGCCCATCCCGTTCGGTGTTCCTTATTGACCATTCACCCGCCGATTCCGCCGTTCGCTGCATCGCCTTTGGCTTGACCGCTCCACCCGGTTACCCTAGGAATGCATTTTCAGGCGTCGGATTTTGTCCAATTCCGCCAGCCTGAGCCGGGCAAGACAAGTCATTCCGGTCACAACTTCACTTGAGGAGACAGCAACTTATGCCCAAAGCAGTCAAGTATGTCGAGAAGGCCGCGGTCTATGCGGCGAGGGGTGCATGGGTGGTTTATGACCGCCTGAACCGCATCAGCCCGAACCCGTCCTTCACGCCCAAGTGGAGCGATAAGCCCCTCCAGAAAAGCTGGCAGAAGGAAAAGCCGCCCCTCGGCTGGCCGCGCACCACGGACTCGCTCTGTCCCAAGTGCGTCCCCGAGATCCGCAAGCAGATTCTCGACGGCAAGCTGCCCCATGAAGTCCTGCTCAATGAGAAAGTCGGCGAAATCAAGGCCCAGATCATCGAGCGCGACGGCAAAATCCTCATGATCAAGGACTGCCCCAAGCACGGCCACTTTGAAGACGTCATGTCCATTGACACCAAGTTCTTCAAGCATCTTGAAGAGAGCTTCCCCGGCCGCGACATGCGCGCCCACGGCAAGGGCGATGAGGAACTGCATCATCACGGCACCTCCACCGTCACCCATGGCCGCGGATCGGTCCTCACCATCGATCTCACCAACCGCTGCAACATGATGTGCGATCCCTGCTTCATGGACGCCAACCAGGTTGGCTTCGTCCACGAGCTCACATGGGACGAGATCAAGACCATGCTCGACAACGCCATCACCATTAAACCGAAACGTCAGATGAGCGTTCAGTTCTCCGGCGGCGAGCCCACCCTGTCGCCCTACTTCCTTGACGCCGTCGCCTACTCGCGCAAGGTTGGCTACAACAGCGTTCAGGCCGCGTCCAACGGAATTGAGTTCGCCAAGTCAAAGGAACTCTGCCGCGCCGCTGCCGAAGCCGGTCTCCGTTATGTCTACCTTCAGTTCGACGGCATCGGCAACGCTGCCAACTCCCACCGCAAGGTCGGCAACCTGTTTGACGTCAAGCTTCAGGCCATCAACAACCTGCATGAAGCCGGCGTGGACATCGTCCCCGTCACCACTATCATCAACGGCATCAACAATGAGCAGGTCGGCCGCATCATCGAGTTCGCGCTCGACAACCCCCGCAAGATCAGCTTCCTCAGCTTCCAGCCGGTCAGCTTCACCGGCCGCGACGAGGACATCACCGACGACCGCCGCCAGGCACAGCGCTACACCCTCTCCCACATGGCCCACGACGTCAAGTCGCAGTGCGGCATCGGCGAGCCGGAGCGCGACTGGTTCCCCATCAGCTTCATGAGCACCTTCTCCGACTGGGCCGATCTGATTCACGGGCCGACAGCCGAGTGGGGCCAGCTCTCCTGCGGATGCCACCCCAACTGCGGCATCGGCATGGCCGTCATGATCGACAAGGAAACCAAGGAGTCCGCTCCCGTAACGGCCTTCCTTGACATGGGCCAGGTCGCCAAGGATCTCGCCAAGGTCAATGACGCGGCCCGCGGCAAGACCATGTCCATCGTCGGCCTCACCCTCTCGCTCCTGCGCAACTACGATCCCTTCCAGGCGCCTACCCACTTCAAAATCACCGACATGATGAAGAAGATGGACAAGACCTTCAACGCCACCGGCAAAAACTACGGCAGCGTCAAGGGCGACCGCACTCTGGAAGACATCAAGAAGCGCCGCGAAGACCGCTGGAACTTCCTGTTCATCGCCGGCATGTGGTTCCAGGATCTGTTCAACTACGACTTCCGCCGCACCGAGCAGTGCATCATTCCGTATGCGACGCAGGAAGGTGAAATCAGCTTCTGCGCCTATAACACAGGCGTGGGCTGGCGCAACATTATTGAGAAGATGCACATGACGGCTACTCTCACCAAGTGGTATGAGGAGCACGGCCGCCATGAAATCTTCGCCGGCGGCAAGAAGGTGGGCATGTCGCACGTGGGCCATGAGCTGAAGCTCAACATGGAGCACGTGAACTCTGAAGCCAACCACACGCTGGACAACCTGGGCATCGCCAAGAACGCCCGCGAAGAGAAGCTCCGCGCCCGCGCTGTCACCACTGCGGACAAGGTCAAGGCCGACGCGGAAAACGCCCGCATGGCCAAGCTCTATCGCGAGCACGTCCTGGGCGAAAAGCCGATCGAGGGCTTGGTTCGCCTCGACAGCATTGCTCCCGCCAAGCCCGCCGCCCAGAAAGAAGCCGAGCCCGTCGCCGGGGACTAGGCATTGGCGTTGCATGCAGCAGACGCGCCTTCGGCGCAAAATCCCAAAGGCCGTTCCCATCGGGAACGGCCTTTGTGCTAAACCGCAGTGCGTTGCTGCGCTTAGCTCGTCCCGTAAGCTCGAAGGTCCTCGACACTAATCTCTTTGGAAGCGACCAGCCGGTAGTGCTTCTCCTCGACGATGACCATCTTTCCTTCCTCTTCGGCCAATTCGAACATTGCGATCCGCTCGTCCGGTTTGCCTACGTTCATGAACTGCGCTGAAACCGATCGACATTGAAGAGGCGCGAATTTCTCTGCGCAACACTCCAGATCTTGCTTCGTCTGTATCACCGAGAGCTGATCTTTACCGCTCTTCGCCTGCACTGGAATTACAAACTGAACGCCACGGCGGTCAACTGCGACATACACCTCGTCGATTTCAATCTGGCCCACTCCCTTAACTGTCGTGCGCATGTGATTCTGCAACGAGTATGCCGTCACGCCGAGAAATGTGTCGATCAATCGGTTGTACCGGACTTTTGCCAGCAGCGCCTGTTCGTCGTTGAGAGTGTACCCGGCAATGATCTCCGGAGTGGCATCGGGGACCTTGATTGCCCTCAGGGCTGGGTTAGGCCGAATCCGGTTGATTGGAACAAGGTAGAACTTATAGAGTCCCTTGCCCGCCCCGCCTATGACCCACTCCCTCCCCTCGGGCTGGGTCTCAACAACTCGCCGAGGCATCGGCGTCCTATATCGGATCGAATAGATTGCATCGGGAAGGTTCCCTGGGATCTCAATTCCCAAAACCTTCACGGCGCGTCTAAGGTCTTTCATTGAAAACCCTATGTCCCCTGTGCCTCTCTTGTAGTTTCCAAATTTCTCGTCGAAGAAGATATGCTCGACGATCTGCTTATAACGGTTCTCCTTTTCGTTCGACAAAGAGCCTCCTCGCATAATCGCGTTCCTCTCGGGTATTGCGTCTGGTTCTCGCCCAGTTAGATTGGTCGGGACAATCATACCCTGTGGAATTGGTTGTAAATATAGGAAGACGGTCCAAAAACATAATGTTTCGAGAGGGGGCAGCTTGGATCATGGTGGATAATCGCTCACCTGAAAGCAGAAGCGCGCTAATGTCGCGCATCGCAGGAAAAGACACCGCGCCTGAATTGTTCGTGCGCCAGCTCCTCCACGCCCTTGGGTACAGGTTTCGATTGCATCGTCGAGACCTGCCGGGGACTCCCGACATTGTTTTTCCGTCACGCGGAAAGGTCATCTTCGTGAACGGCTGCTTTTGGCACGCCCACGGATGCCGAATCGGCAGGCCGCCGAAGTCTCGGCCTGAATTTTGGCTTCCCAAGCTTGAGAACAATCGTCGCAAAGACAAACGAAACAGCCGGGAATTGCGCCACTTGGGTTGGGGGGTTCTGACAGTTTGGCAGTGTCAAACGAAGTCGCGGGATCAATTGAAGTCGCGGCTCATTTCCTTTTTGGGACCGCAAGGGAAGATTCCGATCGACAACCCAGGCGAAACCCGATAAGCTCATAATTGAAAGCAGGAGATCGAGTGCCACGACCAATTGGAATCGACTTATTCTCGGGTGCTGGCGGTCTTGGCCTGGGCTTCGAGCAGGCAGGCTTCGACCTCGTGGCCGCCGTTGAAATCGACCCGATCCATTGCGCCGTCCACGCATTCAATTTCCCCCGCTGCGCCATCCTGCCCCGGTCTGTTGTCGGCCTGACAGGCGAAGAAATCAGGCAGCGCGCAGGGATCGGTCGTCGCCGCGTCGATGTCGTTTTTGGAGGTGCTCCTTGCCAAGGCTTCTCGCTGATCGGGCACCGTGCGTTGGACGACCCTCGGAACAGTCTTGTTCGGGAATTTGTCCGCATCGTCGATGAGTTGAAAGCTTCCTATTTCGTATTCGAGAATGTGAAGGGCCTGACAGTCGGGGACCACAGAGCGCTGCTCGAAGAATTGATCGAGGAGTTCGCAAAATTGGGATACCGGACTCGCTTGCCGTGGAAGGTTTTCGACGCGGCAGAATTCGGGCTGCCGCAACATCGCGAGCGACTGATCCTCATGGGCGCGCGAAAAGGATTCTCCCTACCCGATTATCCGGCGCCCATGTTCAACCCGGCCGACGCCAAGGCGCAGAGCCTGCTGCCAAAGGGACCGACGTGCCGGGATGCGCTGGGCGATCTTCCCGACGCAGAGGATATCGAAGAGTTGACCCGAGGCGACGAAGCACCGATCGATACCTGGGGACAACCCACCCGATATGCACGGGAACTTCGATGCATCGGCCCTGCCTCGTGGCACTTCGGCTATATTCGCGAGTGGAATTGGCGCTTGCTCACGTCGAGCTTACGAACCGACCACACGCTCATCTCGAAACGACGCTTCGAAGCGACACCGCCTGGGGAGGTTGAGCCAATCTCGCGCTTCTTTAAACTATCGGCCGAGGGATTAAGCAACACCTTGAGAGCCGGGACAGATTCGTCCCGAGGCGCCTTCACAAGTCCCAGGCCCATACATTATGCCCACCCTCGCTGCATTACAGTGCGCGAAATGGCGCGGCTGAGCGGCTTTCCAGACTGGTTCCGCTTCCACTGGACGAAGTGGCACGGTGCCAGGCAAATCGGAAACGCTGTCCCGCCGCCACTCGCTCGGGCTGTGGCATTGGAAGTTGGAAGGGCCATACGCTACGCACCCCGAAGGCCGGAGGAACCTATTCGGCTTGGTGCCCCGTCACTGCTGCGCATGGGAATGTCGGAAGCCGCCGAGTACTTCGGTGTCCCCGTCGCTATCGGGAAACGGGATCGCAAGAGCGGCGCAAAGAAAAGAAAGCAACATGAAATCGAAGCAGAATTCGCAATGGTGCTTCCCTTAGATGGTTCGATGCCTCTTACTTGGTAAGAACTCTCCTAAAGCACTGAGGCGCCCAGGTACCTAACGCCATGGGCATGGAATGCGGACAAAAGGTCTTTGTAATCTTGGTACATCCGGCTCGATCACCCAACCTTTCAGCGCGTAGGCTTCCTTGACCATCGCTTCAGCGGCGTCCATCCGTTCATGCACGGGCCTGCTCTGCCAATAGCGGTACTCGTCCGCCTTCATCTCATCGAAGCTCGTGTATTTGCGCAGGATCGCACCCATGCTTCATTGTCCCACCTGCCTGTTCTGATTTCAATGCGTAATTCCCCTGGCAGGTCGTTCCAAGCGGTGTCTGCTCCCGCGGGCTGCCGCACCCCGGCCAACCCCACCTCCCGCATCCACATCCAACCGCCTGAATGAAAACGCGTCTTACCACCTCTTTCCGACTCTGCTCCATGCTCGTTCTGCCGCTATTCGCGTTGCCCCTATACGCCCAGTCGCCGGCTGCTCCCGCCAAGGCCGCCCCCGACAAAAACAGCCCTGTCAAGCAAAATTCCGACAAGCACCCCGCCCAGCCCATTCCCGTCCGCTACATCCAGGGAACCGTCCACGGCTTCCTCGTGCTCAAGTCCGAAGACGGCAAAATCCTCGCCTCCGGCGACAGCATCCAGACTGTCCGCGGAGACCAGGTCACCGTGCGCACAACCTTCGCCTTCAAAGACGGCTCCGCCGACGACGACACCACCGTCTACTCGCAGCGCGGCGCCTTCCACCTCATCACCGACCACCACATTCAGAAGGGGCCTTTCTTTCCCCATCCGAACGATGTCCTGATTGACACCCGCAGCGGCCAGGTCACCGTCCACTCCACGGGCAAAGACGGTAAGGAAGAAGTCAAGACCGACCACCTTACCCTGCCTGCCGATCTCGCCAACGGCATGGTTCCCCTGGTCGCGGAACACATCAAGTCCGGCGTCGCGGAAACCACCGTGCCCATGCTGGTGCTCACCCCCAAGCCGCGCCTGATCAAACTCCTCATCTCGCCCCAGGGCGAAGAGTCCTTCGCCGTAGCCGGCTCACCCCGCAAGGCAATCCACTACGAAATCAAGATCCAAATCGGCGGAATCGAGGGCATGGTGGCGCCTTTTGTCGGCAAAGCGCCCCCCAACATCGACCTCTGGATCGTCGGCGGTCAGGCTCCAACCTTCCTCAGGGAACAAGGCCCCACCTACACCGAAGGCCCCATCGTGACCATCGAGCTAGCCAGCCCCGCCTGGCCCGACGCCCCCAAGCCCGCCTCATAGAGCTGGCCTTGTGCGCCCTGGGAATTCGATGACAGGTCCTACGGTTGGCGTCTGTAGCAGTAAATGTGTTCTGTAATCTGCGGGTTCGCGCTCACTTCGATGGTGGTCCGGTGCGCCTCTTTGAGTTGCCCCGGAACCTTGTCGGCCAGCATGTCGTTCGTCAGCACCAGCCCGCCCGGCTTCAGCATCGCCGCAAGGTTCACGCGCGCCAGCGACTGCTCGAATGCTCCATAGTAGATAAAAATATTGGTGCCGATGATCAGGTCGAACCTCTCTTCCGGATTGGCGATCGGCAGATGTTCAAACACAATGTTGGTGTCCACCGGCGTAATGTGCCGTGCAATCTCCGGCCGGATACTCACCGCCTCAATGTGAATCTGGTCGGCAAGTTTCACTGGAACCGTCACCGGCTTCACCGGCGTCCCGATCTGCCTGCCCAGCGCCTGCCAATAGGCCGTGAAAGCCGCAAGATATTCCGGATTGAAAGGCTCCGCGCTGTTCCACGGCAGTTGCACCACGTACGGCTTCCCCTCCATCGCGCTCTTTTGCGCCCGCGCCAGGTGGATGTTCACGCTGGGGCTGATGTCGAACGTGTCGAGCTCAAATGCTTTTGGATCGGTCAGCCCCAGCCGCACCAGGCTATCGATCACCGCGACCGGTTGAATCGACTGCGGCGGATAAAAGTCGTTGCCGTACTCCTTGTTCACAAAGTCCAGCCCCGGACCCACAATCGCAATGCGCCGCACTCCGCCCGGCTTGAGCAACCCGGCCTTCACCAGTTCGCCCAGGCTCCGATCCAGCGCATAGTCCGGCCACAGGTTTGAATCCAGCGAAATCCCCCGCTGCGCATAGAGCTGCGCCTGCTCGGCCAGGTCCGCGGTCTTCAGCTTCTCGCGAAACTCCGCAAACTCGTCGCGCATATGCGCAAGATTTTCCAGCAGGTGCTGCTTCACCCGCGCCCGGTCTTCCGCCGTCGTGAACGAGTAGCCGCGCTGGACAAGAAAGGCGCGCATCTCCACCATGCCCTCATTCGCCGTGGGAGAAGCGAGCGCCTTCACCAGGTCGTTGGCGCGGTTCTCCGCAAACGAGTTCACCAGCGAGCTGCTCCCGTACTTGGCAAGATACTCGCGATCGATTTGATATTCGTCCGTATAGGTCACGCCAAAGCGCAGCAGGTTGGTCAGCGTATCCTCTTCGCCAAGCGCCAGCCGCTGGCGAATGCCCGCATCCTGCCCCTGCACCCAGGCCGACCAGGCAGCCGCATCGGGCGCGTTGCGCAGCTCCGCCGGCAGCGTGTCGGAAAACCCCTTCAACACCGGCTGCGCCGCATCCACGCTCATGAACTCAGCCTTCGGCTGCTGACCCGCCGCCGAAACACTCATGACAAGACAAATTGCGAGAGGGAAGATGCGGGGAAAAAGGGGCTTCAGGTAGCTTTCGCTCATAAGGACTCACCGTGCGCTTCCAATTTGGCTAGTTGGTTGCGCTTCAAGATAAGCCCCCGCGGCACCTTAAACTATGACGCAGATCACATTCCGGACGATCCAAGGAATACGTCCGATAGGCATCTGAGATCCGGGATCATCTCAAGCGGCCTGATACCCGTCGAAGGAGCTATCTCGCAAGTTCTGGAATAGAAGCTGAGACCTGAAAGCTAGAAGCTAGAAGCTGAAGGCTAGAAGCTGCTTTACTCCTTCAGCGTAACCGTAATCTTCCGCGCATCCCCACCGGCCGAGCTGATCGCAATCTCCCCCGTAGCCTTCTTGCGGATGCTCTTGAACTTCTCGCCCCACTCCACCAGCACCAGCGCATCCGGCGTCAGCAGCTCATCGATGCCCAGCGTCTCCAGTTGCCGCTCGCCTTCCAGCCTGTAAACATCCAGGTGAAACAGCTTCACCGGCTTGCCGTCCAGCGCGCCATCGTACTCGTGAATCAGCGTGAACGTCGGGCTGGTCACCTCGTCCGCCTCGGCCGCGTCCAGCGCCTGCGCAATCCCCTTCACCAGCGTGGTCTTGCCCGTACCCAACTCGCCGCGCAGGATCAGCAGTTGCGGAGCCTTGAGCAACCGCGCCAGCTTGCGGCCCACCTCAATGGTGTCCGCCCCGCTCTTTGTCGTGAACTCGTGTATCCGGCCTTCGGTGGGGGGTGCGGCGTTGCTCATTTCTGAACCTCACGAGGGGCTTCTACGTGCAATTCCCCCTGCAACCAAACATACCCGTTCTCCCCGCGCGAGTGAAAGCGAAAAGCCCGTGAAAGTTGTTGAAGACTGTCCGTAGCCAGCAAAGTATGTTCATCCGCCGCACTTACCGCCATGTCCGCCGCCAGTCCGTGCAGATAAACCGCCGCCTCCACCGCAAGCGCCACATCGCTTGATCCGGCTTTGGGCGGATACTGCGCCAGCATCCCCGCCACCAGCCCCGTCAGCAGGTCGCCGCTGCCGCCCTTCGCCATTCCCGGATTTCCCGTCGTATTCACCGCAACCCGCCCATCCGGATGCGCAATCAGCGTCCGTGCCCCCTTCAGCACCAGCGTCACGCCCGTTCGCTTCACAAACTCGCGCGCCACTCCCAGCCGGTTGGCCTGGACTTCGGCGATTGAAATGCCCGCCAGCCGCGCCATCTCCCCCGGATGCGGCGTCACCACCACCGTACGCCCTTTGGCCAGCTTCACCAGCAACAACGGTTTGGCAGCCAGAATATTCAAGGCATCCGCGTCAATCACCACCGGCATCTTCGTCGCCCACAGCAGCGCAATCGCGAACCTGGCTGTCTCCGGCCCCTGACCCAGCCCAGGCCCGATCGCCAGCACCGTCTTGCCGCCAGTCAGCGTATCCACAAATGCCTGCGACACCAGAGCCAGGCCGGCTCGCTTTGATTCGGCATTGCCTTCGAGCTCCGGCGCCAGGCTACCCGCCGCAATCTCGCCCGCGGTCGTCGCTGCCAGCGGAAACGTCATCAGCTCCGGCGCAATGGCCGCCACCAGCGGCAAAATGGGTCCGGGCACCGCCGCCGTCACCAGCCCCGCACCCACCCGCAGCGCCCCCAGCGACGTCATCGACGGCGCGCCCGACCGTCCGACCGAGCCGCCCACCACCAACACGTGTCCAAAGTTGCCCTTGTTCGCCGCCGCCGCCCGCGGTTTCTGCACCAGCTCCATCGCCGCGCCCGCCCAATGCAGTCGCAGCTTCGACTTGATGGCCTCTTCCGGCGACCCGATCGGCGCCACCACCACGGGTTGATCCCAACGGCGCGTAAGCTGCCCAAACACATGCGCCGGCTTCGGCGAAGTAAAGGTAATCACCGCATCCGCATCGAATGCCGGCCCTATCGCCGCGGCAGAAGTCGAATCCGCCTCCCACCCCGAAGGCAAATCCACCGCCAACACCAACGCCTTCGAGTTCTTCACCCACTCCAGCGCCGCCAGCGCCAGCCCCTTCAGCGGCGCTTTGAATCCCGTCCCCACAATCGCATCCACAATCAAATCGGCATGCAGCGCATCCTCATGCGCCGCCAGATCCTCTGCCTTCTCAATCACCCGCACCGTTCCCGGCGCGGCGCTCGCCAGCAGCTCGCTCCAGGCCGTCGCCGCATCCCCGCCAAACCCCTCCGGAGCGCCCAGCAGCAGCGTCGTCACTTCGAGGCCGGCATCCGTCAGCAGCCGCGCCGTCATCATGCCGTCGCCGCCGTTGTTGCCCCTGCCGCACAGCACCGTCACCCGCCGTGCCTGCGGATACAGCTCCCGCGCCAGCCCCGCAACCGCCCCCGCCGCCGCCCGCATCAGCTCCAGCGACGGCACGCCGAACCGCTCCGCAGTCACCCGATCGCAAGCCGACATCTCCGCAGAAGAGAGAATCTTCATGGCATTGATAGTACAGGGATCAGGGGTCAGAGATCAGGTTTCAGGGATCAGGTTTCAGGGATCAGGGATCGGACCGTGCCGATGGCGATCGGCTCTCTGGAACCACGCGCGAACCTCAAGACGCTCCGAGCGCTCAGGCTTGCAGTTCATATTTCTTCCTGGCTAAACTTCACGTCCTGAAAACTGATCCCTGATCTCTGACCCCTGATCCCTGAAACCTGACCCCTGCGTTCACCGCAACATCATCACCAGAAACCACCCATTCAGTCCCGCAATCAGCGCCGCCACCAGCCACGACAGCCCTTGCAGCCAGCGCCCGTTCACAAACTCGCCCATCTTCTTCCGGCTGCCCGTGAATATCACCAGCGGGACAACTGCAAAGCTGAGCTGCAAACTCAAAATCACCTGGCTCAGCAGCAGCAGCTTCTCCGTCCCCCGCTCGCCGGTAATCGCCACCACAATGATCGTGGGAATAATCGCCAGCGTGCGCGTAATCATCCGCCGCAGCCAGGGCGACAGCTTCAGATGAATGAATCCCTCCATCACAATCTGTCCCGCCAGCGTTCCTGTAATCGACGAGTTCTGCCCGCTCGCCAAGAGCGCAATCGCAAAGATCGTGCTCGCCCCGGCCGCGCCCACCAGCGGACTCAGCAGTTTGTACGCGTCCTCGATCGCCGCAACCTCAAAGTGTCCGCTGCGATGGAACACCGCCGCCGCCACCACTACGATCGCCGCATTCACAAACAGCGCCACCGTCAGCGCCAGCGCCGAGTCGATATTCGCCATGAAGATGGCTTCGCGCTTGCCCTCCGAAGTCCGCTTGTAATTCCTGCTCTGCACAATCGACGAGTGCAGGTAAAGGTTGTGCGGCATCACCGTCGCGCCCAGCATCCCGATCGCGATATACAGCATGTCCGGGTTGGTAATAATCGACGGCGAAGGAACCAGCAGGTTCTTCAGCGCCGGCCAGTACTCCGGCTTGGACAGGAACAGCTGCACGCCAAACATCGCAATGATGGTCCCGATCAGCGCCATCACCAGCGCCTCCACATACCGGAAGCCCCACCGCTGCAAGAGCAGGATCAGCAGCACGTCCAGCCCCGTGATCAGCACGCCATAAAACAGCGGAATGTGAAACAGCAGGTTCAGCGCAATCGCCGACCCGATCACCTCGGCCAGGTCGCAGGCCGCAATGGCAATCTCCGCGCCGATCCACAGCGCAAAGCTCACCCACTTCCCATAACTCTCGCGGCAAACCTGCGCCAGGTCCCGCTCCGTGGCAATGCCCAGTTTGAGACTGAGACTCTGCAGCAGAATCGCCATCAGGTTGGAGATCATGATGACCGACAGGAGCGTGTACCCAAACCGCGACCCGCCGGCAATATCGGTGGCCCAGTTGCCTGGGTCCATGTAGCCCACTGAAATCAGGAATCCCGGCCCCAGAAACCCCAGCAGCCGCCGCCAGCTCACCGGCGACTTGGAGATGTTCACGCTGGAGTGCACCTCCGGCAGGGAGGGCTCAGCAGGCGCGGCAGAAGTGATGGTGCGAGGCGGCATGGTTTCCTGGGGGGAAGAGACCGGATACGTCCCTCAACCTCAGTATGCCACAGAAAGTTAATTATGGTTAATAAAATTCATTATGTGAAATTACTATGAAATCTCCGGCTGCTGATTCATCGCCAGCATGAGGTTCTTATGGAGGGAGCACTGAGGTTTTCCGGCGGAAGCATTTGGCTTCAGCCTCGGAAGGAGCTGTGGGCTTCACATGCTGCGAAAAAGCACAATTCTGGCAGGTTTTGTAATAAGGGCACGACTTCAGTCGGGCCGATAAAGCCGCTAAAACGAGAGGGGCTTTAGCCCCTGAGGGATATCTTCCTGTCCACCATGAAAGGAGGCGGGGCTTTGTCCCAAATTCTTCAGCCCACTGAAATCATCACGCATTGAGCGTCGTTCAGCTAAGCTCCGCCTTCAAGCACCTTGGGCACGTCGATGCCCAGCGCTGTCGCCAGGTCGTGCTGGTGCTCCTGCTCCTGGGCAATAATCTTGCGCAGTTGTTCCGCGAGCGCGTAGTGGCCCAGCGCCTCGGCCTGCTTCACGCGCTGGCGATAGTTCTTGATGGTCTCGGTTTCGTTGTCCAGGTCGAAGCGAAGCATGTCTTGCGCTTTTTTTGACAGCTTTACCGTTTTTGGAGTCGCGGTCGGCGAGCCGCCCAAGTAGTCGATCTGATCGGCGATGATGAGCGCGTGTTGCAATTCCTCTGCGGCATGGAGCTTCAGCTCGGCGGCAATCTTCATGTACTGTGCGCCCGTGAGCACACTGCTGTAGACGGTGTAGGCGATGATGGCCTGGTATTCGCGCGACAAGTCTTCATTCAATGCGTCGACCAGCTCCGTGATGGCAGATCCGGCGTTCTGTTTTTCCTTTTTTGTCATGGTCTCTCTCTTTCGTAGCGCACAAGATTGGATGCGAAGATTCCGATGTTGGCCTATCCAGTTCACCATGGCAGCTAGCGGCAGGTACGTTCAATTTTGCACACACGGCCTCCGTGCAGAAATTCCAGTCGACCGCCAGAACTAGCGTGACCTTCAAACAAACCGGACATTTCTATCTGGGTAAATTGACTTCAGAATTGCAATCCGCGGGCTAGACGGTTTCGACCTCTGACTGCGATGCCATCTCGTCTGGCAACTGATATGGCGATATATTTCGCGTAGGTCGGTTTCGCGCCCCGAAGAGCACCGCCTTGGGCGCGCACTGTAAGAGGGCATGACTTCAGTCGTGCCGACAAAAGCCCACAAGATAAGTTGGGCTTCAGCCCCTGCGGCATGTCTTCCGGTTTCGCCATAAATCCAATTTCACCGGCAGCCGGTTGGTTATCATGGCAATCTATAAAAGCGCTTGACCGTCGCAACGACATCCTCAACTGTATCGCCGTACAGTCGATGGTTATTGAAGTCGGACTCGATAAGGAAGGGGCACATGCCCTCTGAAGACTCTATCTGAACCTGTTTCTCGTGATCTTGGACGTTGATGAACCAGAGGTCGTCGTCATCGGCTCCGGGATGTCTGACCTTGAGCTGCTCGATGTGAACGCCAGGTATGCTTGCGGTCAGACGTTCGAGGATCAGATCAATGTCTCGCTGCATCGCCCCCTATGCCCCCTCCGGCCTGAGCCAAACCGCCTCCGCCGCCGGCCTTCCCAGAATCGAGCTCCCCTTGTCCAGCTCGATCGAAACCGTCTGGTCGTAATTCTGGCTAACCACCTTCAGCCTCTGGCTGGGCCCAATCCCCGTCCGATGCAAAAAAAGCAGCAACTTCGGGTCCCGCTCATGCAGGCTGGTCACCGTGTAGCTCTGCCCCTCGCGCGCCTCGGACAGCGGAACCTCGCCGCGCCGTTTCCGCTCCGCCGGGCTCTCCGGCAGCACCGCGTTCCCATGCGGACAGGCCCCGCCCTCGCCCAGCCTTTCCTTCAGCTTGGCCTCGAACGCCGGCGACACCGCATGCTCCAGCCGCTCCGCCTCTTCGTGGATCTCGTACCACTCCATCCCGAAGACCTCGCTCAGCATGCGCTCAATCAGGTGATGCCGCAGCGCCGTCCGGTACGCCGTCTCGCGCCCCTCCGCCGTCAGCCGCACAATCCCGTCCGCGCCCACCTCGGCGTACCCATCGCGCTTCAGCCGTTTCAGCGCCATGGTCACCGCCGGCGCCGACACCTCAAGCCAGTGCGCCAGCAGCGCCGGAATCACCTCGCGCCCCTCGGCCTCAGCCTCCAGGATCGCCTTCAGGTAATTCTCTTTCGAAACGTGGATGGAATCTTTCATCGCAGTATTGCAACAAGTCTATACGCCTATGGCAAAACCAGGGATGCTGGTTCCCGAAAGCACGACCGTTGAGCTGAAGCGACCCACCTGGGGCGGCAATCCTGTACAAAACTGAACAGACACAAGCCCTGGTTTGGCTCTAGACTGCCCCGGCTCTTACCATCTAGCTTCCACCCCCATCATTCCTGCCATTTTCCATTGCACTCCCAGAACTGGGCTGCCACAATTCTCCTAACCTCAGTCCAGTCAAGGTGATTGCGTGAAACAATGCCCGCTCAGCGCCGACGGCGATCCCAATCTCACTGACACCTCCCCTGTCCAGGGCGGTAAACTCAGCAGGATCGACGACCTCAAGCCCGGCAGGTTGTTCCAAAAAACCTACCGCATCGTCCATAAGCTGGGCGAGGGCAGCCTCGGCCCTGTCTACCTGGCCGACCATGTCTTCCTGGACGAGTTGAGCGCCCTCAGGCTCCTGCCTCTGCAGTTGATCCTGGACGAATCCCTCGCCGCCCGCTTCCGTCATGAGTTGCACGCCCTGCGCCAGGTCCGCTCCAGCAATGTCGTCCATGCGGGCGACCTGAAGTATGCCGAGGATGAAACTCCCTTTATGGCCGTGGAATATGTCGACGGGCCCAACCTGCAAACCATTCTCGACATAGCTCCCGGCCCGTTCGACGTGGATCTGACCCTCGCCATCACCCGCTCCATCGCTCAGGGATTGGTCGCTGCGCACGCCTGCGGCCTGGTCCACCGCGACATCAAGCCAAAAAACATCCTGATGGCCCGTGAAGGCGCCTCATGGGTTCCCAAAATTGCCGGCTTCGCGGTCGTAGCCATCAAGGAGCACAGCGCCTCTCTCGGCTCCACCGTCCAAACAGTGCTCACCCCAATCTACGCCGCGCCGGAGCAGTGGTACGGCACGGATCCTGCCGATCTCGACGGCCGCACCGACCTCTATGCCCTCGGCGGAATCCTCGTTGAGATGCTCACCGGGCGCACGGCCTTCCACGCTGCGGACTACGACGGCTGGGCCATGCAGCATCTCAAGGCGCAACCCCCTCCCCCCAGTTCCCTGCGCCCCGATCTCGCCCGCTGGCATGGTCTGGACGACCTGATCCTCAGTCTGCTCGCCAAGGACCGCGAAGCACGCCCCAGGAGCGCTGCCGAACTGCTCCTGCTCCTTGACGCAGTGCAATTCCGTACTCCCGTTCCCCAACTTGCCACCGCCAACGTGGTTGAAGAAGAAATCCAAACCACCCAGGCCCCCGAAACCGGTCTCCCTGTAACCACTCTCCCTGAGGTCATTGAGGAAGAGCCCAGCCTCATTGCAACCCCGCCCAGCACCACCGTCATCCCGGCCCCAAACACAGAAACAAACACGGACACCAACGTGGCCGCCGTTGAAGAGTCCGTAAGCCTTTCAGCTCCTCCAACGATCTCTGACGGCATTGACACAACGCAGGCCGTGGAAGAACAACTCACAGCCGCCGCAATCCCGCCGGCCACTCCCGTCCCGCCGGAAACAAGCACAGAAACAGGCACGGACACCAACGCGCCCGCCGTGGAAGAGGCCGTAAGCGTGCCGGTTCCGCCAACGATCTCTGACGGCATGAACACAACGCAGGCCGCCGAAGAAGAGCTTGCACGCTTTCGAGTTCCGCCGCCCATCTCCACCCCCGTTTACCAATTCATGGTGACTGCGGTGCAACGCTCAACCGTCGTCGAGCCGCCAGGCACCCTCGCTACTCAAGCCGCAGCGGAAGAACCCATCAGCCTCGTCGAGCCGCCTACCGTTTCAGTCGGCGCGGACGCCCACATCGCCGTCGAAGATGGGTCCGAAAAGCCTGACGATTTCCATCTCTGGCTCCGCCAATACGCGCGCAGAAACCCAACCCAGGCGCCAGAAAAGCCGGTACAGCCGCCGGCCGCCGAAGTGTCCCTGGACATGCCCAGGGACACGATAGAAAAGCCCCAAGAGCCTGCCCAACCGCAAGACCTCATCGCCGGTCCCGATCTGAAAAACGACGCCGGCCAGGAAACCAAAAACTTCCCCGCGCCGGAGATCGCGATCCCCGGCGCGGAACCACCCATCGCGCTCACTCCCGAGCAAAAAGAGCTTGCTGAGCTGCTGCGGATCTTCAGTGCCGCAAGCGCGGCCGGGACCAGCCAGGGCAAGCCTGGAGGAAGCACCATACTTGGGCGTTTCTTCTCTGGCGCGAACGCGGGCAAAGTCGCGGAGGCCGCCGGCAGAATCCCAGCCGGGCCGGCCATCCTGCCTGCCCCTTCGAGCATTGCCCAGTACCCCGCCGCCGCGGGAAGCATTGACACCGCCGCGATGCAGCCGCCCTCCGCACACGCCAATCCTGTGCGCGAACCAGATCCCCACGCCGCAGCCGGCACGCCTCATGAAACCACTTCGGAAAGGTTTACTCACCCGGTTTGGAAGGTCCTTGCTGCCTTGATTCTGCTCGCGGTCTTGGGCTTTGCCGGATGGCGCCTCGGTTACACCGATCCAAAACTGCCCCCCGCAAATCTCTCCAAGGGTTGCAACGCGGGCGATGCCAGGGCCTGCACCCAACTCGCTGCCTGGTACGAGCAAACCAACACCGTGAAGGATGGCGATGCCAAAGCGGTAACCTACTACGCCAAAGCCTGCGATGCTTCCTTCCCGCTCGCATGCCGCAAGCTCGGCTATAAATACCTTTTTGGGAAGGGCATCCCGGAAGACAACCCTCGCGCCATGACCCGCTTGGCAAAGGCCTGCGATCAAGGCGACTTCGAGAGTTGCGACGTACTTGCAGAGATCTATCACAACGGCAATTACGTGGAAAAGAACGACGAGCAAGCCACGCAGTTATACTCCAGGTCCTGCTCTCTGGGCGAAGACTTTGGATGCAGGTGGGCCACGCGGCTTGAAGCGCTCAAATCCCCCGCCCCCGCTGTTCCGCCGGCTCACTTTCCCCGTCCCACAACCACATCCGTAGCTGCTTCCGTTGCCTCTCCCTTATTGAAACCGAAGCCCTCACCGGCAACCGTGGCCCAGCCCGCTCCCCCCACCCAGTAGTCCAGTTGGGGGCCCCTCATCTACCGCGTATTCCCAGGTGAAGCGTCTATCCATGAGCACCAAAAAATCAAAAGCCCCCAACCTCATTCATTGAGGCCGGGGGCTTTTACTGATCCCTGATCCCTGCCTTTACGGCTTCACCCTCACCGTAGGCTCCACGCTAAGCCCCGGCCGCAGCAGGTGGTCCGGATCCTCGTTCTTGATATCGGTAAAGTCGATGCGCACCGGAACCCGCTGCACCACCTTCACATAATTGCCCGTCGCATTCTCCGGCGGGAAAAGCGAAAGCACGGACCCCGTCGCGCCCCCAATCTGCGTCACTTTGGCGTGATACTTCTTGCCCGTCGCGTCCACTGAAACTTCCACCGGCTCGCCGGCAGACATGTGCTTCAGTTGCGTCTCCTTGAAGTCCGCCGTGATCCACAAGTCGTCCAGCGAAACCAGCGTCAGCAAATTCTGCCCCACGCTCACGTTCTGGTTGATCTCCACGCTCTTGCGGGTGATGATGCCTGCTGCCGGCGCGACGATCTTCGTGTAGCTCAGGTTCAGTTCCGCCTGGTCCAGTTGCGCCTGCGCCCCTTCCACCTGGGCCTCCGCCTGTTTCGCACGCGCACTCTGCGCCGCCACCTGCTGCGGACCGGTCTCGGCGTACTTCAACTGGTCCTTGGCCTGCGACTCCTTTTCGCGTGCAATCTTCACTGCATCGCCGGCGGCCTGTTCGGTCGCGCGCGCGTCGGCCACGGCTGCCTTGTCGGCGTCCGCCGCGGCCACCGCCGCGTCAAACTGCTGCTTGCTGATCACGTCCTTCGCCACCAGCGGCTTGTAGCGCTCCAGATCGGCCTGCGCCTTCACGGAGTTGGCCGTTGCCTGCGCCACCTTGGCGTGCGCGGCCTCCAGTTGCTGCTGGGCCTGTTCCACGCCGGCATGCGTCCCACTCACGTCCGACCCCGCCGATCGCAGGTTGCTGCCCGTGTTGATGGTCGTGATCGGCACGTTCACGTTGGCTGCCGCCGCATTGGCGCGCGCGCTCGCCAGTGCGGCCTCCGCGTTCTCCACCGCGACGTTGTAGTCCTTGGGGTCCAGCTCGGCAATCGGGTCGCCCGCCTTCACCACCTGGTTCTCTTCCACGTCCACTTTCAGCACTTGCCCGTTGATGCGGGAGCTGATCTGGATCAGGTGCCCGTTCACCTGCGCGTCGTCTGTATCTTCGCTATACGTCGAGTGCCACCAGACGGCGACCGCGGCCACCACCAGCAGCAGGATCACGACCACGACAATTCCCCTGCGGCTGGACTTCGGCTGCTCGATCTCTGTTTCCGCCGGCGCCGGCTGGCTCGGTGTTGGTGTTGAATCCGCCACGTTTACTTTCCTCCCAGATAGTTCTTGTAGCTCTGCCCTGCTCCCAGAGCCCGCGCCAGGCTCAGCTTGGCCACATTGTGCCGGTAGAGACTGGTTACGTATTCGCTTTCCGCCTGCGCAACACTCTGCTGCGCCTGGCTCACCGCCAGGTTGTCGCTCACCCCGTTCGCATAACGCTGCTGCGACTCGCTCAGCGCCTCATTCGCCAGTTCCACGCTGGACTTGGCCACTTCAACCTGTTTCTGCGACGACGCAATATCCAGCAGCGCATCCCGCACATCCGCGTCCACCTGCGCGTTCTTGTCGCTCAGCTTCGACTTTTCCGTGTCCAGCTCCGCCTGCGCCACCTGCGCCTCGCCGCGAAACTCGAACTCCTTGAACAGCGGCACGCTCACCATCCCCACCGCATCCCCCGTGCCATGCGAGTGGCTCAGCGTCGTCCCTATATCGCCATAGTCGCCATTGAACTTCAACACCGGCAAGCGGTCGGCGGTCGCCGCCTTGCGCAACTGCTCGTACGCCTTCACCTGCTCCACCATCGCCGCCAGGTCCTTGCGGTTGGCGTGCGCCTGGCGGATCGCCGCGTCCACATCCAGTTGGTCAAACACCGCGTAGGGAACCTTGTCGGTCAAATTGAAGCTCTGCGCCAGCGGCAATCCAATCGTGCGCGCCAGGGCCAGCTTGTCCTTTTCCAGGGAATTCTTCGCCGCAATCAGTTGCTGGTCCAGTGTCTGCGAGTCCACCTTCGCCCGCAGTTCGTCCAGCAGCGGCGCAGTGCCCGCCTGGTGGTTCGCGGATGCCTGGTCCAGCGAAACCTTTGACGTGGCCCCCTGCGCTTCCACGCTCGCCACCTCGGTCTCGTCGGCCAGCACCAGCAGGTACGCGTTGCCCACCGTCAGCACCACCATGTCCCGCGCATCGTCGGCCGACAACTGCGCCGCGGTAAAGTTGTGCCGCGCCGCCAGGTATGTGCGCAGAGACTGCACATCCACCAGCGACCAGCTCAGCGAGGCCCGCACGTCCGTGTAGCTGAAGGGCCCGATAATCTTCGGAAATCCCGGCAACCGCAATCCCTCGGCCGGCAGATCCACCTGCTGCACCGATTCCTTGCCGCTTCCATCCACCGACGGCAACAACGCCTGCAACCGGCTGAGCCTTTGACCGCGCGCCGACGCCGTCTGCGTTCCGCTCAGGATCACGCCCAGGTTGGCGCGCAGCCCGCGCTCAATCGCCTCGTCCAGCGAGAGGTCAATCGTCTGCCCCGTCGCCTCACCCGTCGTAACGCTGCCCTGAAAGCTGGAGGCCGTCGGCGTCGTCTGATTTGGGATAGCCTGACTCGCAGCCGTCTGCGCCAGCGCCGCGGGGCCGCCCAAGCACAAAACCGCCATCCCCAGCAGGCCGCCGCCCATCCTGGCAAAAATCGCGCTCTTTATCGTATGTTCTTGCGAAATCAAGGGCCTTCCACTCGCTGCGAAGCACTGTAACCCCAAAATGGTTGCCTTTAAGAGATGCGAAGCCAACGCGTCAGGGTTCTAAAAGTAGTGTAGCGGAGATTCGACATTTCCCAAGGTGCCCCGCAGCACATCCGAAGTGCATCTCAGAATGGCAAAGAGTGGTTGCCGGGCGCCCCATGTCCCGATTTTGCGACATGGGAAAGCAAAAATCCAGTGCGAGCCTCCCGCGAGCGTCTGCCGCACTGCAAGTGCCGAGCGTCTGCCGCACTGCAAGTGCCGAGCGCCTGCCGCACTGCAGGTGCCCGTCCTGGAGGGACGGTATGAGAGTCGCCACGGGTGGAGCGAAGCGCAACTCGTGGATAGCCGGCCAATGAAGCGATCGCGTCCTGGAGGGACGCGTCGAAGCTCCCGGCAGAATTCTCCGTTGCGGCTTTCTACTGCCGCAACCGCAACAAAGCCCGTGCGAGCCTCCCGCGAGCGTCTGCCCCACGCAGTGGTGCGAGCGACCCGCGAGCGTCTGCCCCACGCAGTGGTGCGAGCGACCCGCGAGCGTCTGCCCCACGCAGTGGTGCGAGCGACTAGCGAGCGTCCGCCCCACCGCAGGTGGCTGCCTTCAACAGTTGCGAAGCCAGCGAGCACAGCCCCTGGCGGAAGAAATCCCGCACCGCGTCCGGCGTCCATCCTTGAGCCTTCGGGCCGCCAAACTCGGCCAGCAGCCCAGCCGTCTCAGCGGCCGTAAATCCAGCCACCGCCCGCAGCACAAAAATCGTGCGCAGCACAGTCGGCAGTCCCGCCAGCCAGTTCCGCACGCGGTCGCGATCCGGTCCGGCAAACATCTGTTCCAGTTCGGACTTGGACACCCCCGCCGCATCCAGGTCATCGTCCTCGATGCAGGTCGTCGACGGCGCCAGTCCCGCTGGAGAGGCCAGGCTCTCCGCGTCCCGCTCCGCCAGCAGCGTCAGCGCGGCCGAGCAGAGCGCCCGCCGGCTGTTTTTCCTGCCTTCCAACGGGTCACGGCAGACTGAAATCTCCGTATTGGCAATCGCCGTCTCCACCAGCTGCATGCTGTCCTCGCCCTCACCCACCAGCATGGAGGCAATGCTGTAGAGCCCCGCGGCGATCCGGTCCAGCGTCTCGTCCATGCCTTTGAGCGCCCGCGCAACCGTCGCATCGTCCTTCGGCTGCCCATCCAGCAGCCCATGCACCCGGTCGGCGAACTCGTGCACACCGTGCGGAATCGGTTCGGCGGGGATCAAACTCGCGATGGCTGTAACAGTTTCTTGCGGCATGCAGGGCTCCTCTGTTGGGTGACGATTTGGGGGGATGAAGCAACCAGTCTCAATTCTTATCCTCAACCCGTCGGCTCGGTGAGTCAACGTGGCTCCGGACAAGCTGCACACATTCCACTTCCCTCCATCACAGACGGATCGCGCCGCCCAATATTGCACGATTCTGTTTTAAATTGAGTTTCGAACTCGCGAAGGTTTCGAGCGAGGGATGTTCATGGAAAGAAAATCAGGTCGTCGGCGCAGCCGATCGCCTTATGCTGCCGGCTCATGCAGTTATTTTGAATTGCGATTGCCGCGCCGCTCGCTCCGCCTTTATGATCAATCGGAATCCACAAGTTGCATGAGCCGGGGGGGAGATGACCGCCAACGTCGGATACCTGACCATCCCCCAGAGCGACCCACAGTCCGACGGCGAGCGGGATGTCCGCCTCGAAAACGGCAACGCGTGGAGACTGGGCCGCGCCGGCGACAGCCAGATTCGCCTGCCCAGCGAACTGGTATCGCGCCAGCACGCGTTGGTGCAACGCATGGAGAATGGGGAGTATTACCTGTTCGACCTGGGCAGCCGCAACGGCACATTTCTGAACGGAACCCGCGTCACAATTCCAGTGCCGCTAAACGACGGCGACCGGATATCGCTGGGGGACTTTCCCATCAGCTTTCACTGTCCGACAAGGGTCGATGGGCTGGCGGACTCCGCGCCGGATTTGGTCACCAAGGCTACGACTGTTCTCTTCATGCAGAAAATGACGAGCGTTCTGGTGGTGGATGTCCGAGGCTTCACAAAAATCGCACAGGCCATCGATCCGCAACTGCTGAGCCAGGTGATGGGAACGCTCTTTCGCAGTGGCGGCGAAATTATGCGCAGGCATGGCAGTTGGGGGCAGAAATACATCGGCGACGCGCTGATGTCGGTCTGGGTTCACACCCAGAACTGCGAGGAAGCCCAGGTTCTGTCGATCCTCCATGCCCTTGGGGAATTGACCCAGGTGACCGACGCGCTGCAGGAGCAATTTCAACTGCCTTTCCCTATCGGGGTGGGAGCCGGAATCAACACCGGGCCGGCCTCCATCGGAAACGCGGGCAGCGAACACACCGCCGATTACACCGCCCTGGGCGATACGGTCAATGCGGCGTTCCGATTCGAGTCGGCTACCAGGGACATTGGGTTTGACATGGTAATCGGCCGGGAGACGATGGCGTACCTGCGCCAGTGCGGCGACCACCCGGAGCGGTTCTTTGAAGAAAAGACGGTTCAGCTCAAGGGATACGAGCTGCCTGCCCGGGTCTGGGCGGCCTCGTTCGCGAATCTCCGAAACATGCTGACAAAATCTCCCCTCCGGTAGTCGGCGTCCCCGACCCGCGGGGGATGAAACTGGGTGGGTGGATTCAAGCACCAAGTACAACAGGTGTGATTTTAGCCGACCAGTGTCTTACGAAGTCGAAGGCCGGGTGCCCCATCCATTCCGCGTTTCTTGCGGAATGGGTGGGAAGTAGGAAGCCCGTGCGAGCGTCCCGCGAGCGGCTGCCCCACCGCAGGTGGCCTGCATCCTGTATGAATTTTTGGGGCATTTTCCTACCCACCTCGGATTCGAGATGCCGCTCCGGGGGAAAACCCTGTAGACTTGCCAACACGGCACGAAATGGACTTGCATGGCCCGAACCTCAAACAAACAAAAGCTCTTTAACGGTCGCGACCACTCCTGGATGCAGTTCAACCGCCGCGTCCTTGAGGAAGCCGAAGACTCCGCCAATCCGCTTCTCGAACGCGTCAAGTTCCTCGCCATTACCGGCAACAACCTCGACGAGTACGTTGAGGTCCGCCAGGCCGGCCTCATGCAGCGCATTGAAGACGGCTACCGCGAGCCCGGCTACGACGGCAATCGCCCCGATGAGTCGCTTTCCGTCCTCACCCAGGACATCCACGACTTCCTCGCCGCCCAGTATCGTTGCTGGAACTCCCAGCTCCTCCCCGAGCTGCGCAAGCAGGGCATTCGTCTCCTCGTTTGGAAGGAGCTCAGCGCCGAAGCCCGCGCTTTTGCCCAAAGCTATTTCCAGCGTGAAGTCGATCCGCTGCTCACCCCCATCTCCATTGACCCGGCCCACCCCTTTCCCCGTGTTCTGAACAAGGCCCTCTGCCTCGCGCTTCTTCTCCGCGCCAAGCGCCGCAGTTCCGGCCCGCAGGTCCTCGGCGTCGTCACTGTCCCCCGCGCCCTGCCTCGCTTCGTCCGCCTGCCCGGCGACGACGGCGCATTCGACTACCTGCTGCTCCAGGACCTCATCGCCCAAAACCTCTCCGGCATGTATCGCGGCTATGAAGTGCTGGCCCACGCCGCCTTCCGCGTCACCCGCAACTCCAACCTCTACTTTGAGGAGGAAGAAGCTCGCTCGCTGCTTGAAACCATCCGCGTCGAGCTCCACAACCGCCGCAAAGGCGACGCCGTCCGCCTTGAAATCGAGTCCGGCGCCGACCCTGAAATCGTCGAGCGCCTGCGCGTCAACTTTGAACTGGAAGAGAGCCAGGTCTTTCCCACCGACGGCCCCGTCAATCTTTCCCGCCTCATGTTCTTCTATGGCGACGTGCAGCGCCCCGACCTGAAATTCCCGCCCTTCACTCCCAGGCCGCTTCACCTCAGCCGCAAGTCCACCAGCATCTTTGACGAGTTGCGCCAGCACGACATCCTGCTCCACCACCCCTACGATTCCTACGAGCCCATCGTCGATTTCATCCAGCAGGGCGCGCAGGACCCCGCCGTCGTCAGCATGAAGCAGACCCTCTACCGCACCAGCCAGGACTCGCCCATGTTCGCCTCCCTCACTGAGGCGGCAGCCACCAAGGAAGCCACCGTCGTCGTCGAGCTCATGGCCCGCTTTGACGAGGCCTCCAACATCCGCTGGGCGCGCGACATGGAAGACGCCGGCGTGCAGGTCTTCCACGGCGTCGTCGGCCTCAAGACCCACTGCAAACTGGCCATGCTCGTCCGCCGCGACGAAGACGGCGTCACCCGCCGCTACTGCCATCTCGGCACCGGCAACTACAACCCCGTCACCGCCCGTTTCTATACCGACCTCAGCCTGCTCACCTGCGATCCGCAGATGACCGAGCGCGTCCATATGGTCTTCAACTACCTCACCGCCCACGCCGAGATCGACGACTACAGCCCCCTGCTCGTCGCCCCCCTCACCATGGCCGAACGATTCCTCGGCCTCATCCGCCGCGAGCAGGAGCACGCCCAGGCCGGCCGCCCCGCCCATATCGTCGCCAAAATGAACGCCCTGCTCGAGCCTTCCGTCATTGAAGCGCTCTACCAGGCCTCGCAGGCCGGCGTCCAGATCGACCTCATCGTCCGCGGCCTGTCCATCCTCCGCCCCGGCGTCAAAGGCCTTTCTGAAAACATCCGCGTCCGCTCCATCGTCGGCCGTTTCCTTGAGCACTCCCGCATCTTCCACTTCGCCAACGGCGGCACCAGCGAAATCTACCTCGGCTCGGCCGACTGGATGCCCCGCAACCTCTTCGAGCGCTGCGAAGTCGCCTTCCCCGTCCGCGATCAGGCCGCCCTGGCCCGTATTCACGACGAGATCCTCCCCGCCTACCTCGCCGACACCGTCAAAGCCCGCCTGCAGCAGTCCGACGGCTCCTATATCCGCGCCGGCAAGCTCCTCAAAGACGCGCCCGCGTTCTCCAGCCAGAACTTCCTGATGCAGCTGGCCGAAGGCAAAACCGACCTAGACGCCATCCCCAAACCCACTCCGGCAAATCCGAGCAAGGCAAGCCCCAGACCGCCCAGGCCGGCTTCGACCAAAGCCAGACCTGCCAGGCGGGCAAAATCCAAAGCCGCCGACTGAAAAAATGACACATTTGGATGCGCTTTGTAATAAGGGCACGAGTTTACTCGGGCCGCAAGATGCCTTTATAAGAGATCTGGGGCTTCGGCCCCGTGGAGATTCGGAGGAAGCAGGGGGTTTCAACCCCCTGAGAAGCAGCCAAATTGACAAGGCCTGCAGGCCCGGGCTGTCTAAACTCTCCATGCCGGGCGCCCCCACTCATCACCGTATCGGGGACTGTGCCCCATGTATCGCAGCCTTATCGCGATGAGCGGGTCTTCGGGCAGAGTCGCCGGGTGGCCTGCTCACCACCTTATGAGGGCACGACTTCACAGCCCGGCGAAAAACTCCGCCTTCGACGCGCCTCGTATCAGGGTGCGACTTCAGTCGCGCCGCAAGCTGCTTTCAATGAGAGAGACGGGGCTTTAGCCCCCGATCGATGCGTTTTCCTGTATCGTCGATTTTGCCGCAGACCGTTCGCAATCTATTTTTTAATCCAAAAGAGGTGCGTCATGTCCGCCTGTCCATCGCAGACCTTCTCCAACGTCACGCCGGAACAATTCGCCAGCCTTGAGCAAAAGGCGCAGGGCGCCGGCGTCCCCATTCAGGGCAACACCGGAACCGCATCCAGTTTCGGCGGCCAATTCGTCTGGAACTACGATCCTGCCGTCCAGCAACTGACCATCACCGTCACCCAGACCCCGTTTCTAATGAACTGCGAAAGCGTCAACGCAAGAATCAAATCGCTGGTAGAAGGCATCCTCGCCTGACGCATCGCGCTCCGCTGCATACAGCACCGTGCCCCATCCATTCCGCATCTTTCCGCGGAATGGGTGGGAAGCAGTACGCAAGTCTGACAACTAACCCCTGATCACTCGCTTTTCGGCGCCACCAGCACCTGCTGCGGCGCATTCACTTCCGCGCCCGGAGCGCTCAGCTTCAACTTCAGCGTCTCCACCTCCGGCTTGCCCTTCAAGGGGCTGGCAAAACCCAGTTCGTACTGGTTCTTGAGCCGCTTCGTCAGTTCCTCAAAGTACGGGTCAAACGAGACCGGATTCCCCATTCCCATCCAGAAGCTCTTGCCGCCCGTCGCCTGCGTCACTGAAGCCAGCAGGTTCTGTCCCGCATTGTCCGCCGCGCCTGTGCTGTTGGCCAAACCCTGGTCCGCCCAGTAGATCGCGTACACCACCAGCCTCGACCGCACCGAATCCTTGATCGCCGCCTGCAGATACGGATCGTCGGGATCGAAACGCCGCTCGTAGTTGTCCACGCCGTTGGTCACCATCACCACTTCCCGCCGTGCCCCCGCATCGTTTGACGGCCAGCGCTTGGCCAGGTCCGACAGGCAGAAATACGGGCTCCCGCTGCTCCCCGCCGAACCTCCGGGCAGGTGCAGCGCCTTCAGGACCTGCTCATGGTCTCCGGAGAGCGGCGCCGCGAACGACGTCTGTCCGTTCTCCATGTAGCCGATCGCGGCCTTTACATTCGGCGGCAGGCTCTTGACGAACTGGGCAATGTCGTCCATCTGGCGTCCCAGGCTGCTGCGCGCCGAACTGTCGATCAGCACCACCAGTTCCACCCGGTCGTTGGGACTCACAAACGGCGCCCATTTCGTCACCTTCGCATTCTTGCCGTCGATCTTCACTGAAAGGTCCTGGTTGGCCACGCTCGGCGGAACCTCCCCATCGTGCTTCGGCAGGACCGTTACCACCGCCGTGCCCTGACCGCCCAGTTGACCTTCTGTCTGCGCAAACACCGGCGCAGCCAGCAGTGCCGTAAACGCCATCAAAACCGCCATCCCTGCATGCTTCATGAAACCTTCTCTCTTGAGGCCCGCGCGCCGCTCCGGCGCGTTCCTTCAACCCGTACGGTCCGAACCCGCTGTTCCTTAGATGAGTCCCAGGGCAATTAGGTTATGGCAATCGGGCGCAAACAAATCGATCGCTGCCACATTTTCAGAAACCCTCCACGTCCTGAGGTCCCATCCCCATCGTTCTCCTTTGCGCAAGTGCGCCCAGCGAGCCACTCGCGAGCGTCTGCCGCACCGCAGGTGGCCTGCATCTCCTACTATGAGAGAAGTGCCGCAAACGCTCGCCAATCCGTGGGCGCGCACCCGAAACCTGCGCCTGACCCCATCAACCCCGCGCATCTACGACGCGCCCACCCCCCTGCGCCTCTGGCACCTCACCAGCCTCGACGCACCCACCGTCGCCGTCGTCTGGACCCTCGCCTTCGCCTGGGCCGCCGAAGTCACGCTCCCCATCTGGGTGCCCGCCCTGCTCGCCCTCGCCGCCTGGGCCGTCTACATCGGCGATCGCCTGCTCGACGCCCGCTCCGCCCTATTGATCCGGCAATTCAATACCGATCATTGGGTGCCCCATCCATTCCGCGTGATTTGCGGAATGGGTGGGAAACAGCAAAACTCTTTAGTTGCCGGATCAATACGCACAGCGCAATACCGCCGCATGCGCCTGCGCCACCGCTTCCACTGGCGTCATCGCCGCATCTTCTTGCCCATTGCGGTCCTCGCCGCCTGCGCCGCCGCCGTCATTGTCTTCTCCTGCATGCCCGTCGCCGCCCGCGAGCGCAACTCCCTTCTCGCCGCCGCCGCGCTGGTCTACTTCACCCGCGTCCATTCCAACCGCGCACCGTTCCCAAAGCTGGCCCCATCCCCGTTCCTCACGCCGCTCCTATCAAAGGAAATGCTGGTCGGCCTGCTTTTCACCGCCGCCTGCGCCCTCCCTGTCCTGAGCCGCGCCGCATCCCAGCCTGATTCGCCCCTCTGGACGCTCATCCTCCCAGCCGTCTTCTTTGCCCTGTTAGCCTGGCTCAACTGCCACGCCATCGAACACTGGGAATCCCGGACCAAGCCCTGCGCCGGCATTCTCGCTCCCGCCCTCACCCTCGGCCTCGCCGGCCTTCTGGCCGCAGCCGTCCTTGCAGGAACCCATCCCCGCCCCGCCGCCCTGCTCGCCGCCGGCGCCCTCAGCGCCCTCCTGCTCGCACTCCTCGACCATCACCGCAGCCGCCTCACCCCGCTCGCCCTCCGCGCCGCCGCCGATCTCGTCCTGCTCACCCCCATCCCGCTCCTCTTCTTCACCCGATGAGCCAGCCGCCCAACTTCAACCACCTCGCCGGCCCCTATCGCTGGATGGAGCGCCTCACATTCGGTCCCTTCCTGGCCCTCTGCCGTTCTACATTCCTGGCCCAGGCCAAATCCCTCCGCCATGCCCTCATCCTCGGCGACGGCGATGGCCGCTTCACCGCCCGCCTCCTCCGCGCAAACCCCGAAATCCAAGTCGATGCCGTCGACATCAGCTCCCAAATGCTCCGCGCCCTCACCCACCGCGCCGGTGCGCACGCCACCCGCCTCCGCACCCACCACGCCGACGCACGCATCTGGAACCCAATAACTTCGGATGCCCCCGGTCCGGATTTTCGGACCGGGGATGAAAGCGTCGACTTGATCGTCACCCACTTCTTCCTCGACTGCCTCACCACCGAAGAAATCCAGACTCTGGCCACCCGCCTTCGCCCCACGCTCAGCCCCTCAGCCCTCTGGATCGTCTCCGAGTTTGCCATCCCGCCCAACTTGTACGGCCGCCTGGTCGCCCGGCCCCTCATCGCCGCCCTCTACCGCGTCTTCGGCCTGCTCACCGGCCTCGCCGTCCGCACCCTCCCTGACCACCCCTCCGCCCTTCGCGCCGCCGGCTTCACCCTGCTTGAGCGCCGCTCCCGCCTCGCCGGCCTCCTCGTCAGCGAACTCTGGTCCATTAGCCCGACGCAATCCAAAGGGTAGCGCCGATCTCCAGATCGGCTGTATCGCTCGAAACGGCCTGTGCCTGCCCTCGGAATCCGCCTCAAATGCCCAGAAAATGTTACAAACGTGTTAAAATCAAACATCCAGGAGCTGCTCTGCCCGTCTTTACCCCTCCGGACGACCTCTATGAACCTCTATCTCATGCGCCACGCCAACGCCGGACTTCGACGCGGAAATCCCGCCCTCGACGGCAAGCGCGGCCTCATCAAAGAAGGAAAAGACCAGTGCATGCTGATGGCTCGCCTGCTCAGCGCGCTCAAGGTCCAGGTTGACGTGGTCGTCTCCAGCCCCCTCAAGCGCGCCCTGCAGACCGCGCAGTTTGTGGCCACCGAGCTCGGCTACGAGGCCAAAGTCGAAGTCAGTCCCGCCCTCGGCCTTGACGGCACCTACGCCGCCTTCCAGCAGCTTCTCGCCAAATACGCTGACCGCGACGGCGTCCTGATGGTCGCCCACAACCCCAATTGTTTTCAGTTTCTCGGACACCTCATCACCGGCAACGGCGGCGCGTCCATCCGCATGCGCAAGGGCTCCATCGCCCGCGTCGATCTTGACCGCCATCCGCCCCTGTTGCGCTGGCTCATTGACCCGCGCATGGCCCGCAGCATCTACGCCAGCGCCGGAAAGAGCTCCCGCCCGAAAACCTCGCGGAAGTAAGCCGCCTCTTTGCGCAGCGACCACAACTCCAGCTCCGCCCCCGTCCGTCCCGGCTTCAGCTCCAGATAAACCCGCTTGGGATACACCCGCGCCGCCACCCGCAGCACGTCGCTCGCCCGGTCCTGGTTCAGCGCCACCGCCAATCGCAGCAGCACCACCGCCCGCTGCACATGCTTGTGCTCCTCCGCGGGAATATTCCTCAGCGCCCGGTCGCCCGGCTGCGGCCTGCTCTTGCCCAGGTACCGCGCCAGCGCCGACACCATCGTCCGCTGCAGTTGCGTATACCCGTAGATTTCCGAACTCGACACAATGTACTGCGTATGCCGGTGGTGTCCCTGGTGGTTCACAAACTTGCCCGTATCGCGCAACATCGCCGCCGCCGCCAGCCAGCTCTCATACTCCGCCGGCAGCTGGTGCAGCGTCTTCAACTCGCGAAACAGTTGCACCGCATGCGCCCTGACCGGCTCCGCATGCTTGGGATCGACCCCGTACCGCCGCGCCGTGGCCAGCACGCTCTCCCACCGCTCGTGTTCAAACTCCCTGTGAACCTTGGCCCGCGCGTCCTGCTCGGCCAGCATCTGCGCTAAAATCCCGTCGCTTAATCCCAGCGGAGAATACCGGAACCCCGCCATCCCAAAGCTCTCCAGCAGCTCCGCGAAGACCTCTGCCCCGGCCACGATAATTTCCGCCCGCCGCGGACCAATCCCCTCCACAGCCTCGCGGGCTGGCAAAGCCAGCTTCGCCAGCTTGGTCGCCAGCTTCCTAACCTCGCGTGTAGCAACCAGCGCCGGGTGCCCCCGGTCTCCGGCCTTTGGGGACCGGGGATTCTGACGCCCCGCTGACTTGCTGACTCGCTGACCTCCTGACCTGCTGGCTACTGCTTCACTCAGCGCCGCCGCCGTCCCCGACGTGGCAATCACCGTCGTCTTCCCCGCCGGTTGCGTCCCCGGCAAAATCCGCCTGTGCGCCCGTCGCAGTTCCTTCGCAATCCACCGCCGCATCCGCCCCAGTCCATCCGCCGGCGCCGGATCGGCCGTCAGAAACTCCTCCGTCAGCCGCACCGCGCCCAGCGGCACGCTGATCGTCTCCTTGATGCGCTTCTTTTCTGAGAGCGTAATCTCGCAGCTTCCCCCGCCCAGGTCCACCAGCAGCACGCGCCCGCCCACCCCCTGCGCCGCCTTGCCAAAGTCCCCATCCATCACCCCGCGGTGAATCAGCCGTCCTTCCTCGAGCCCGGAGATGATCTCCATCGTCCAGCCCGTCTCCGCCTTCACCCAGGCCTGAAACGCCGGCCCGTTGCGCGCATCCCGCATGGCCGCAGTCGCCACCACGCGAATCCGGTCCACCCCGTGCGTCTGCACCGCCCGCTGAAACCGCTTCAGAGCCCTGAGCGTCGCGGCCATCGCCTCCGGCGACACCAGCCCCGACTCGAACACGCTCGCCCCCAGCCGCGTCACCTCGCGATCCTCGTGCACCGTCCGCAACTGGTGCGCCACCACCTTGGCAATCTTCAGCCTGCACGAGTTCGAACCAATATCGATCGCAGCAAGAGTCTGCATGTCTTTTGTGTGATCTCCAGACCAGGGTATTCAGTCTCTCGGCCCAAGATACACGAGGACCCCGATCCATCGCTGTAGTCAAAAGGACGTGCGCAATCTGAATAATCGATGGACGATCAACAGAGAATTGTCATCCTGAGCGAAAGGGGCCCCGAACGTCTTTCAGTTCGGGGGTGGTGAGTCGAAGGATCTGCAGTTGCCTTTCGCCGGCCGCCGCAACGCATTTGGAGGCGCGCACTGTATCAGGGCACGGCGGGGTGCCCTCTGGGCCCCGGGCCGCAACAACCCCAACCCAAATTTGATAATTCGTGTACGCGGCGCAAGCCGCGTACACACACTCAGGCCACCCACTATTTCTTCGAGCGCACAGCATCTTCAAGCAGACTCTTCGCCTTGCGCAAATCATCCGCGCCAAATGCCGTGCATTTCGTATACCCGAAATCGCCATCCGTAACCCTGTCATAGAGAGGACTCCGGCCGCAGCTCGCCAGTTTTAGATAATCCAGCGCCGTCTGACCCAACACGTCCTTGAGCGTCGCATCCGCACCCGCCTTCAGTGCATTGCGAATCTCATCCGTCTCATCTCGCGCAGCGAGCAACATGAGCGCGGTCTGCCCTTCCCAGTTCTGCGCGTTGACGTCGGCTCCAGTCTTCACCAAGTCGTCGTCCCAGCTTCCAGAAACGCACGAGGCCATTAACGCACTGTCACCATGTGGTGAACGTTGATTCGGGTCCACGCCGGCCTTCAACAGAAGCTGGAGCGCGATTGAATTCGAACTGCTCGCCGCATACATCAACGCGCTCCATCCGCTCGCATCCGTTTCCTTCAAATTCGCCCCGCCCGCAATGAGTTGCTTCACCCGGCCCACTTTGTTCTCAGCCGCAGCTACCATCAATGGCGTCACGCCCGGCTTCGGCAAATACGTGTCGCGATCGATTCGCGCGATGGGTTCATTCGCAGGATCCCCGTGCCGCCAGCGATGCGAATCGGCAACCCGATCAACATCTAGCAGCAATTCCTGCAACGCCTCCGGCCCAGATTCATCGTGATCCGAAATCGTGCGCGTCCTGCCGCCCATCGCCACCGTGATTTCAGTCGAACTGCCATCCAGTCCATTGTCTGTGTAATCTCCGCAATAGGCCCAAAACTCCTTGGTCCTGAATTTCCCTAAAAGGTCCCCGGCAACAACCGGATCAATCCTCGCTTCCCGCTTCCCTACTGCATCAACATAAGATCCGCCATTCCAGGTCACCGTTCCCGCCGCTCGCCCCATGCCCCCGCGCATTCGGCAGCACCACCGCATACCCATGCCGCAGCAGCATGTCAGCGTATCCCAGCATTCCCACCCAATTGTCTGACTGCCCATGCAGCAGGATCACCGCATCGCCATTCCCGTGCGCGGGCCGCATGCTCCACCCGCGCAGCGTCACCCCATCGTCTGCAGTCACCTGCACATCTTCGAGCGCCGCATCATTGCGCTCCGCTACCGCCTGCGCCCGCTCCACATCGGCCAGTGTCGGTGCGCGCCGCATCGGATGCAGAGCCCAATCCGCAGCCACCACGCCGGCAACCACGCAAACCGTCAGCCATATCGCGGCAACCCACAGCCCACAGCGTAGAACCAGGCGCTCTAGCCTCATGATGAAAGCCTACGCACCCTGCCAGCCCCAGGTTCCTCGCCCAACCACTTTCACCCCGCAAGAGCCCCAAAAGTCCCTCAGAGCCCAATCCGGACGATAATCAGCCCTCAAAAAATGCGAGATTCTCGGCAAGCCAGCCGCGTTTTCCAATCCCTGATCCCTATTCCCTAATCCCTGCCCTCTGCCTCACTGGTATCCTTGATACAAATGCCATCTTCCGCGACGACATACCGGACTACGACACTGGATCGCCCTCAGCCTGGCCCCTCCGCCATGGCCACCTGGCTCTTGTTTGCGGCTATCTTTCTTGCCGTACAGGTCGGCTCGCTCTTCACCCCTTCGCTCATGGACGACGTGGACGCCGCCCACGCCGAGGCCGCACAGCACATGGCCGAGAGCGGCAACCTGATCACTTCAAAGATCAACGGCATCCGCTACATTGAGAAGCCGCCCCTGCCCTACTGGCTGGTCGCCGGCGCCTACAAGCTCTTCGGCGAAAACACCTTCGCCACCCACCTGCCCAATACCCTCGCCCTGCTCGGCCTGGTCGGTCTGGCCTGGGCCTGGGGCCGCCGCGCCTGGAGCCCCCGCGCCGGCCTCTACGCCGGCCTCGGCGTGCTCACCTCCGTCGGCCCATTTCTCTACACGCGCTTCATCATTCCTGAGGTCGAGCTGAGCCTGTTTCTGCTAATGGCTCTCTACGGTCTCATCACCGGACTCGAATCCAGCCGCGCCGGACGCATCTACTGGATGTGGGCCTCCGTAGCCCTTGCTCTGCTTACCAAAGGATTGATTGCGCCCGTCTTTTTCTTCGGCGCGGCCATCCCTTACCTGCTGCTCACCGGCCAGTGGCGTCGCTGGCGCGACCTCAAGCCCGTCTCGGGATTCCTGCTCTTCCTGCTCATCGCCGCGCCCTGGCACATCCTCTGCGGCCTCGCCAATCCTGACCAGGGACACCCCGTCGGCAACCACCCCACCATCGGAAACGTCCACGGCTTCTTCTACTTTTATTTTGTGAATGAACACTTCCTGCGCTTCTTCAGCCTGCGCTACCCGCACGACTACAACAAGCTTCCTTTCATCGCCTACTGGCTGCTCCATCTCGTCTGGCTTTTCCCCTGGAGCCTCTTTCTGCCCGCTCTCGTCATGGTCGCCTGGAAGACCCGCCGCACCTGGATGCAGCACCTCGGCCACGAAGCCGGCAAGACCGTCGACTTCTACCTCGACCACGCCGCCCGCGAAGATGTGGCCAGCTACGTCTTCCGCCTCAAGTTCCGCGTCCGCTCCATCTGGCTGCTCAGCCTTTTCTCCGCCTGGACGCTCTTCTTCTTCTCGCTGTCATCCAATCAGGAGTACTACACCTTCCCCGTCTGGACGCCGTTCTTCATCCTCATCGCCGCCGTCCTCGCAGGCACTGAAGAAGGCCGCGGACCCGAATACAGCCTGCCCGGCAGCACAGGCACGGCCCAGCCCCTGCTCTCCACCAGGTGGCTCACCGGTGCGCAGGCTGTCTTCACCGTCATTGGCGTCCTCGTCGCCGCAGCCCTCGCCTGGGGACTCTGGGACTCGCGCAACCTGCCATTCGTGGACGACATTGGCACCCTGCTCGCCCACCGCGGCGTAGGCGACTACACCCTCTCCATGTCCCACTTCTTCGATCTCACCGGCGCATCTTTCGCCGCCCTGCGCCTTCCCGCGGCCCTCGCCGCCGTCACTCTGCTCATTGGTCCGGCTATAGGGTGGCTTTTGCGCCTCAAACGTAGGCATATAGCCGCATCCATCAGCATCGCCTTGACCTTCACAGTCTTCTTAGTCGCCGCGCACATAGCCTTCGCCCGCTTCCAACCCATGCTCGGCTCCAAGCAGTTTGCCGACACCATTATCCAGGACGGCTCGCCCGCCGACTCCTTCATCATCTTCGGCGACCAGTCTGACGCCTCGTCGGTCATCTTCTATACGCACAGCTTCTTCAACGGCAAGCCCGCGCTCATGGTCCGCCCACGTTGCGGCCAGCATGGCGAAGGCTCGACGCTACTGTGGGGATCTTGCTATCCCGACGCGCCCGACATCTTCCTCAGCGACGATCAGCTCTCGAAGGAATGGGGCACAGGCGAGCGCAAATGGCTCTTCGCCCAGGACGTGAACCAGTCCAAAGCCGAGCAGCTGCTGGCCGGCCGCCTTTACCCGGTCCAATCCATCGCCGACAAAGCTCTCTGGACCGACCGGCCGCTCAAGTAGAGCAGGCTCAATTCCAGATGGAGAGGTGCTCCCAATTTCTCGTGAATCCTCCTTGAGACGAATTCACCCCGCCACTCCGGGGAAATGATGAGAGTAATGTTTTCAACCGGGGAGTCCAGTCATTCGCGGGATAAAGAGTTTGCAGCAGATGGCGGATAATCACCGCAGCGGCATAGATGCGTGTTTGAGCTTGGCGATCAGCTACAAGGTGATCGAGGGCCGGAGACTCCCCCATCCGAGGGAGAACAGGCGTTACAGAAGCGAGGGAACGATTCCATAGGCGGCCATGATGGGCACAGATATTTCGAACCACGTTGAGATTTCTGGTCCAACTCGGAAGAATGTTGTCTCTGACAAGTCCGAACGGCCTGGAAATCGTTGATTTGTCGTTTGAAGCTAAGCCCTCGAGTAAGACCGACATCATTCCAAAGTCCCAAACCTCAACTGCGATCCAAACAGGCAAATCACCGGCATACCTGGCCCTGAAATGCTTAACAAACTCCTCGTTCGAGTTGCGAAACTTTTCAGCTTGCTTGCGAACCCAGGTTGCGTGCTTTGATCCAGTTGGGAAAGGCAATTTGGAGAAATTAGCGTCGAACTGACTCGGATTGAGATGGGCAAGCTGGTCTCTTGCGCCAAGCAGCAATGCGATCTCAACGCGAAGTGCGACTTCGATCAATTCAATTGCGTCCAGGAACAGCGCGCGAAGTCTCTTATCGAAGAGATACAGATCGATGACCTGTTCAAAGGTTGTTCCAAGCTGAAAATCATCCAGGACAACCACGCTCGTTCTTCCGGTTGCTGGATCAATCTGGACTTGAGTCTGGCGGAATGGATAGGAATAGCCAGAGAACCGATAGTAGCCAACTCTCTTCAGCCACTCTGATGCGTATGCCAGATCGCTAATCGTCATCTGTCGTCGAACGAGCAATTGCACCTGATCGGCGATGGGCAGGTATGGCTTGCTATACGGGATACCCTGTGGCAATCGAACACTCCACAAAAAAGGAAGACCGGCCCATACGCTTTCACGCAGAGGGACCGGCCATATTCTCTTCATTATGATCGTTTGCCGACTCTGTGTCGATGCGGGATTTCAGAGGTTGCGCATCGATGGCGCCGCACCTACTTCGCCGCCCGCATCTTCCCGCCCGGCAGCAACTCATACACCCGCCCCCGCCACAGCACATGGCTTGACGTGTAGCTCGCCACCCAGAACCCAAACCCCATCAAATCGCGCAGCGGATAAAGCGCCAGCAGCCCAAACCAGCTCCTGTCCTCCACCACCAGGCCGCCCACTGCGATCGCCAGCGCCAGCCGCGTGGCTAAGCCGAATCCAAACAGCCCCAGTCCCCACCAGGCATGACCCAACCCAGCAGCCGCCGCCCACGCCAGCAGCCCAAACGGCACGCTGAACGTGAGCGCCGTGCCAAAGTGTCCCGCGGGCCGCGAAAACCGCGTCGACCGCATCCACCGCGCCTGGTGCTTCATTGAATCCACAAAGCTCGCGTTGATCACCATGTGGTCGATGGCGTGATGGCTCAGCGCCACTGTCTGCCCCAGCTTCGCGGTCTCGTTCCCCAGCACAAAATCGTCCGCGCAATAGTCCGCCGTCACCTTGAACCCGCCGATCTGCCGGATCACCTCGCGCCGAAACGCCATCGTCGGCCCGAGCACAAACTTCATCCCCTCCATCGCCCGCGCCGCCAGCACCCCGGCCGTCATCTCCACGGACATGCCCACGGCCTCAAGCCGCGCCCAAAGCCCACCTTCCGCCGCGACTCCGCGATAAAGGCAGCACATCCCGCCCACCGTCTCATCGGCAAAAGGCAGCGCCACCGCCCGCAGATAATCCGGCGTCACCCGCACATCGCTGTCGCTGATCACCAGGATTGAATACGCGGCCTCGGTCTCCATCTTTTCGAGTGAAGCCACCTTGGCGTTGATGTAGTCCGGCTGCCCGCCCGTCGAAAGAAATTTTGCCGAGACCTTCGGATAACGCGCCGCAACGCGCCGCGCCGTCTGGAGTCCCGCGTCCTGCGCCGAACGCGCACAAAACAGAATTTCGTATTCCGGATAGTCTTGTTCAAAGAAGGTAGCCAGGTCCGCTTCGAGTCCCGGCTCGGCCCCATGCACCGGCTTCAGCAGCGTCAGGGGAGGCGTAAACCCCGGCCGCGCGGCAAGTTGAACGAGGGCAGCGCTCCGCTCGCGCAGAAAACGCGGCACCGCCGCCAGAACAATGCAGGCAAATCCCGTAGACGTCACCAGCCCGGCAACGCCCAATCCTAGAAGAACGTACAACATGCAGAATCAAGCATACCCGTCTCAGGGCGAGTCGGGCGATGAAGCTGGAGAAACGACTACGGTTTGCGGGCCGAAGCTGCCTTCGTCACCACAGTTGTCCGGCGAATCGGCACAATCGCCCCTGCCGTCCCGGGCGCATTCTGCTGGAACCGCGCCAGCATCTCCGTGCGCACGTACTCCACAAAGCTCTGCATCTGCCGGTTCATCTCTTCCATCCGCTCGCGCATCTGCAGCACAATCGCGATCCCCGCAATGTTCACGCCCAGGTCCCGCGCCAGGTTCAAAATGAACTCCAGCCGCTCCAGGTCCTCGTCGGTATAGAGCCGCGTGTTGCCCTCGGTGCGCGACGGCTTCAGCAGACCCTCGCGCTCATACAGGCGCAGCGTCTGCGGATGAATCTCGTACATCTCAGCCACCGCCGAGATCATGTACGCGCCCTTCGACTTGCGTTTTGCGGTCATGAAAAACCCTCAGGCAACTTGCAGTTTCTGCCGCCAAAGTTCCTGGGTCATACGGTAGGGCTTGAGCATTTCCATAAGTTCGGGTCCGGCATGAGTTACCGAGTATCCGCCATCCTTTACCCATGCATCGCTATCCGCGTAGCCCTTGGCCTTCAACACCTGCAGTGCCTCTTCGTAAGTCAGCGCATAAACACTGCTTTCTTCCGAATCACGCGCATTCCAGATGTAGACCAGGAGAAAGCAGGGAATGTCGGCGTATTTCTTATACAAGTAAAAAGTTTTTGAACTGGACGTCTTGAGCTTCACGGCATATGAAACCAGTTCACGATTCCGGCCGGCAGCGGAATAAATGATGTAGTCGATGCTTTCATCGCACAAGGGTTCGGCAAGTTTGAGGCCCGCCGCCTGCACCTGGGACTCGAAGATGCTCTTTCCAGCCTGCCGTGTGCTCAAATCGAGGGGATCTTCCATGTCTGGATCTTCGTCCAGAAGGGTGATGCTGTGGCCATGCTCGTAGCGGTCGGAGAATTTGCCGCGAGTAGCGCGGGAAAAGTCAAATCTGCTTCGCATTTCAACTTCGGCTTTGCTCATTTCCGGTTTCATATTCATTCCTTTCCCACCGTTCCGCGAGCCGTGCGCTAATGATACGAATCCGATTGGCTCGAAACGTGTAATAGATACTCAGGACGCGTCCTTCGATGGACCTTCCAATTCCAAGATACCGCTCTTCATCGTCGCTGTGCCACTGGTCTGGAACTTCGATGCGCCGCGTATCCCTGAAAACGGTGCTGGCCTCTTCAAAGGACACCCTGTGCTTCTTCAAATTTGAAGCAGCCTTGACAGGGTGCCACTCAAATCCAAGCTCTCCTTCATCGGTGCTGAAATCTCGCGGGTCTTCATCGTGACGACTGGACATTCTGACACGTCCGAGGTTTCTCTAAAATCCTGCGGACAGCTTAGCAGAACTACATCCTGTCAAACAGCGCCACCCGCGGGTCCTGGTTATTCAGCTTGGCCAGCTCGCGCATGATCTCCTTGCTGCGCTCGTCCTGCAAATGCGGAATCACCACCTCCACGGTCACAATCTGATCGCCGCGCTGTTCAGGGCGCTGCGCATTCTCCACGCCGCGCTCGCGCATCCGCAGTTTCTGCCCGCTCTGGGTCGCCGGCGGAATCTTCAACTGCGCACGCCCGTCAATCGTCGGCACATCCACCTTCGCACCCAGCGTGGCCTCGGCAATGGTCACCGGCACAGTCAGTTGAATATCGTCGCCCACCCTCGCAAACACCGGGTGCGTTCCGGTGCGCACAATCACGAACAGGTCGCCCGCCGCGCCGCCGTTCAGCCCCGCATTGCCCTTGCCCTGCAGGCGTATCCGCTGTCCGTCGCGCGTCCCCGCCTTCATGCGGAATTCAACCGTCTCCGTCCGGCTTACAACGCCCTCGCCGTGGCAGGTCGCGCAGTCGTTGGAACTGCGTCCCGTTCCGTTGCAGCGCGGGCACGGGATATTGAACTTCATCCGCCCGCCCATCTGCGTCACCTGGCCGGTGCCGTTGCACTCCGGACACTGCGTCGGGCCGCCGGTATGCGCCTGCCCATGGCACGTCGGGCACGTCTCCTGGCGATTGACCTGGATACGCGCCTGTCCGCCGCGAATCGCGGTCCAGAAGTCCACCGTGGCCTGGTACTCAAGGTCCGTGCCCGGCTGCGGACCGCGCGGATGCTGTTGCTGCTGCTGCGCTCCCGAAAAAATTCCCGAAAAGATGTCCTTGAAGCTGCCCCACGACTGCGAGCCCGCTCCCCCCTGCGGCCCCGGATTGTACCCGGGCCCGCCCTGAAATCCTGAGAAGTCGAAGCCGTCAAAATCCACCGGCGCCCGGCCGCCCCCGGCCTGCTGCCGCGCATAGGCCTCGGCCTGCGCCGGGTCAATCTGGTCGGAGTAGAACCCCACCTGGTCATACACCTTGCGCTTCTTCTCGTCGCTCAGCACGTCGTTGGCCTCGGAGATTTCCTTGAACTTCTCTTCGGCCCGCTTGTCGTTCGGGTTCACGTCCGGATGATACTTCCGCGCCAGCTTCCTGAACGCCTTCCGGATATCGTCCGAAGTCGCCGTCTTCTTCACGCCAAGCAGTGCGTAATAATCCTTGTTCGTCGTTGTAGCCATAGTCTGTTTGAACTCAATCTCCGGTTAATCCCAACCATGGGCCGTTTGTTGTCTTGCAATTCCCGCGTCAATCTCCATGGTTCCACTGTAGAGGCTGCTAATGTTGCGCCTAAGCAATGGCCCTGGATTCTTCGTCTTGTGAAACGGCTCTCAATGGGCGTGGCCGAATCTCCTCGCGGATCGCAGCTTGCGCAGCGTCGGCTTCCGACTCAAGGTCGAAGTCCATCTGCAGACGCATCCAGAACTCCGGCGTCATGTTGAAGTACCGCGCCAGCCTGATCGCCGTGTCCGCCGTAATCCCGCGCCGCTCGCGCAGAATCTCCGTTATGCGTGTCACTGGCACGCGCAACTCCATAGCCAGAGCATTCGCCGACAGGCCAAGGGGCTTCATGAACTCCTCGCGGAGCATCTCGCCGGGGTGAAGTGGCGTCATCCGCGCGCCCTCCTCCAAATCTGGGGCGGTTTGCGCGGGCTCAGTGGTAGTCGACGATTTCGACATTGTAGGCATCCCCATCCTTCCATTCAAAACAGATCCGGTATTGGCTGTTGATTCTCAAGCTCCACTCGCCTTTCCGGTCGCCCTTCAGCCTCTCCAGCCGGTTCGCAGGCGGCGAATACAGTTCCTCGACCATGGAGACGCTATGAATCTGCCGCAACTTCCGCAACGCTACCCGCTGAATCGCCGCATATAGTCGGCTGTGCCTGTGATGGAACACCTGCTCCGTATCTTCGTCGGCAAACGAGCGAATCATGCTTAACGCTTATCGTAACACGGGAAGGGTTACAGGGAACGGTCAATTGCATCCGCGAGTCCGAGTGCCTCTGATTCCAAGCGCGATTCGTTCTGCTGCGCAAAAGCCTCCCGCCGCTTCTCCGCCTGCCTGGCCTCTATCTCCTCTGGCGTATGCACCACGTACGAACCCTCGGGCGCAGTTCCCTCGACAACGGCCAGAGCCTGCTTTAGACCTCGGATAATGCCTTCACCAACCTTGCTCATGATGTTGACCTCCGCTTGCGATTCATCTCTACCAGAGCCGGAACAATCTTCCGCATTGTGTTGATCTCGGACTGATCCAGGTTCTCGCGTTCGTTCTTGGCATATGCCGTCAACAAATAAAGCGGCATATCCATTCATCTCCCGCCTCCAGTGCACTTGCAGAATGGGGTGGACAACGTTTCGTTGCCCACCCCGCTAACTTGCCCCGCCAGCTCCGCCTACTTCTTCTCGTCGACGTCCACGTACTCCGCGTCGATCACGCCCTCGTCCTTCTTCTGTTCTGCGGCGGGTTCCCCCGGCGCAGTCGCGTCCGGCGCGGCCGGGCCGCCCGCCGCCGCCGCGCTGGCCTTGTACATCACTTCGGCCAGCTTGTGGCTCGCATGCGTCAGCTTCTCGTGCGCTGCCTTCAGTTCGGCAGACGTCGGCGTACCCTCCAGCGTCTTCTTGGCTTCGGCCAACACCGACTCGACGTCTGTCTTTTCAGTACCCTGGATCTTGTCGCCGGACTCCTTCAGCATCTTCTCGATGTTGTAGACCAGCCCGTCCAGGTGGTTGCGCGCCTCGATCTCCTCGCGCTTCTCCTTGTCCTCGGAAGAGTGCGCCTCGGCTTCCTTGGCCATCTTCTCCACTTCGTCCTTGCTCAAACCGGAGCTCGACGTGATGGTGATGCGCGTGTCCTTGCCGGTCGCGTTGTCCTTTGCCGTCACGTTCAAAATGCCGTTCGCATCAATGTCAAACGTCACTTCAATCTGCGGAATCCCCCTCGGCGCCGGAGGAATCCCCGCCAGCTTGAACTTGCCCAGCGTGCGGTTCTGCGCGGCCAGCGGACGCTCGCCCTGCAGCACGTGGACTTCGACTTCCGTCTGCGAATCCGCGGCCGTCGAAAACGTCTCCGTCTTCTTGGTCGGAATCGTTGTGTTGCGCGGAATCATCGACGTCGCCACCCCGCCCAGCGTCTCAATCGACAAGGTCAGCGGCGTCACGTCCAGCAGCAGCAGGTCCTTCACTTCGCCGGCCAGAACGCCCGCCTGCACCGCCGCGCCAATCGCCACCACTTCGTCCGGGTTCACGCTGCGATTCGGCTCCCTGCCGAACAGCTTCTTGACCATCTCCTGGATCTTCGGCATGCGCGTCTGCCCGCCCACCAACACGACCTCGTTGATCTGGCTCGCGGTCACGCCCGCATCCGTCATCGCCTTCTTGCACGGCTCCAGTGACCGGTCAAGCAGATCCTCGACCAGTTGTTCCAGCTTCGCCCGCGTCAGCTTCCGCACCAAATGCTTTGGCCCGGTCGCGTCCGCGGTGACAAACGGAAGATTGATCTCCGTCTCGATCGTCGTCGACAACTCGATCTTGGCCTTCTCCGCGGCATCCCTCAACCGCTGCAGCGCCATCTCGTTGCCCTTTGACCCCAGATCCAGCCCCTGCTCCGTCTTGAACTCGGCAATCAGCCACTCCACGATGCGCTGGTCAAGATTGTCGCCGCCCAGGTGCGTATCGCCATTGGTCGACTTGACCTCAATCACGCCCTCGCCCACTTCCAGAATGGAAATGTCGAACGTGCCGCCGCCAAAGTCGTACACGGCGATCGTTTCGTCCTTTTTCTTGTCCAGACCATAGGCCAAGGCGGCCGCCGTCGGCTCGTTCACAATGCGCTTCACATCAAGCCCGGCAATCTTGCCCGCGTCCTTCGTCGCCTGCCGCTGCGCGTCGTTGAAGTAGGCCGGAACCGTGATCACAGCCTCCGTCACCGTCTCGCCCAGGTAGGCCTCGGCGCTCTTCTTCAGCTTCTGCAGAATCATGGCCGAAATCTCGGGCGGCGTGTACTCCTTGCCCTGCGCCAGCACGCCCACATGGTCGCCCTGCTGCACCACCTTGAAGGGCACCATCTTCATTTCGTTGTCCACTTCGTTGAAACGGCGGCCCATAAACCGCTTGATGGAGAAGATCGTGTTCTCCGGATTGGTGATCGCCTGCCGCTTGGCTACCTGGCCCACCAGCCGCTCACCGCTCTTTGAAAACGCGACGATCGAGGGCGTAGTCCGCGCACCCTCCTCATTGGGAATGACTTTGGGCTCCCCGCCCTCCAGAACCGCAACGCACGAGTTGGTCGTCCCCAGATCGATACCGATAATCTTTGCCATGGTTGGTTTTCCGCCTGTTCAATAAAATTCTGACACTCATAAGATGCATGATTGAGTGACTTAGTGTCAACTTTATTTGATTGCATCTCCATAAACCAAGACCACCAGTCCCCAATCCGCCCCATCCCGCCTACCGCGGCGAGCTTGAACTCGACCCCGCCTCCGAGTCGTCAAACGGCCCGGTTCCATCCGTAACCGGGTCATTCTGGTCCTTTTCCGGGTCGTACCCGTGCTTAACCATCCATTCTTTGAAGGGTTTAGACCCCTCCTCCATCGCTTTGCCGTTCTCGAAGTAGAAAACCAGCCCCGGCCGCAACTCCGTCTTCAGGCCGCAGGGTTCCAGGTTCCACGGCTTGCCGGCCTGCGGCAGCAGAACCTCCAGCGTCTTTCCCTTCTTCTTCCACCGCGCCGGGTAGCTCCCGTAGCCGGCCGAAGCCTGCAACCCTCCGATGCAGCTATAACTGAACTCAAACCCCTGCGGCTCCCCGCCTTCAAAAAGGTCGGCCACCCCCTGCCCGTCCACATAGTCCGGCGTGTCGGAGAAGGTCTTGTTCTCCCGCGCATGGCGGGATTGGGTCGTGTTCTTCAGCACATGCACCCGCAGCGGGTAGTCAGCCGGATCGGGCCCGGCCGCCCGCACCGCCGTGGTCAGCAGCAGACAGCCCGCCAACACTCCCGAGCCAACAATCATAAGAACCACAAGAATTCGCATCACAGGCATCTCCATTGAGAAGTTCAATCCCGAATCTATCAAACACCCGGCCCCCATCTGCGCCCAATTGCCGCCCATCTCGGGCAGGAATTAGCTAGCAGCTAGAAGCTAGAGGCTAAAGGCTGCTTCCCGTCACTTTCGCCGCCCGTCCCAATCGTTTACCCTCATCTGTTCACTCGCAATGACCACCGCCGCCGCCCAAGCCCGCTACCCGCTCTCCCAGGGCGTCAACCCGTGGCTGGTTACCGTCTCCGTCATGCTTCCCACCTTCATGGAGGTGCTTGACACCGCCATCGCCTCGGTGGCCCTCCCTTACATCGCCGGCTCGCTCTCCGCCTCCAACTCCGAAGCCACCTGGGTGCTCACCAGCTACCTGGTCGCCAACGCGGTCATTCTGCCCGCCTCCAACTGGTTCGCCTTCCGTTTCGGCCGCAAGCGCTTCCTGCTCTTCTGCGTCATCGTCTTCACCATCGCCTCGTTTTTCTGCGGAGCGGCCCCCTCCCTCGGCGTCATCCTCCTTGCCCGCGTCATGCAGGGAGCCGGCGGCGGCGCCCTGCAGCCGCTCTCGCAATCCATCCTGCTGGAAAGCTTTCCCGTCTCCAAACGATCGATGGCCATGGCCGCCTATGGCCTGGGTATTGTCGTCGCCCCGGTCCTCGGCCCCACCCTCGGCGGCTGGCTTACCGATACGTTTTCCTGGCGCTACGCCTTTTACATCAATATCCCCGTCGGCCTGCTCGCGGTCTTCATGATCACCCGCTTCGTCCACGACCCGCCCTACATCAAGAACGCCAAAGTCCGCCCCTTTGACAACATCGGCTTCGGCCTCCTGGTGGTATGGACCGGCTGCCTCCAGATCGTCCTCGACAAAGGTCAGGAAGACGACTGGTTCGGCGCCATCTGGGTCCGCTGGGCGGTCGGCGCGCTCATCGTGGCTCTCATCGGCTGGCTCTGGCACTCGTGGACCCACCCCAAGGGCCTCGTCGATCTGCACATTCTCAAAAATCGCAACTTCCGCACCGGCTGCTTCATGATCGCCCTGCTGGGCATGGCCATCTACATCACCATCGCCATCCTGCCCCTCTACTACCAGGAAATCCTCGGCTACACCGCCTTCACCGCCGGCCTCGTCGTCGGCCCGCGCGGCATCGGCTCGTTTCTCGGCTCGCCCGTGGTCGGATTCCTCGGTTCACGCATCGACAACCGCAAGTTGCTCTCCGCCGGATTTCTGGTCTTCGGTCTCTGCGCCCTGGTCTTCGGCACCGTCGACCTGGGCATCGGCCCCTACACCCTGCTGATTCCCATCACCCTCACCGGCTTTGCGCTCAGCTTCGTCTTTGTCCCCTTGGCCACCATGACCACCTCCACCATCCCCCGCGAGGAGATGGGCAACGCCACGGGCCTGTTCAACATGCTGCGCAACATCGGCGGCTCCATTGGCATTTCGATGGCCACCACCGCGCTCATCCGCCGCGCCGCGCTCCATCAGTCCGAGATCGGCGCCAACCTCACATCATCCACCATGGTCTTCCAGCAGAAGTCCGCGGCCATCGCGGGCTATCTCGCCCACCAGGTCGGCCCGGCGCAGGCCCGCCCCGGCGCCATGGAACTGCTCTACGGCCTCCTGGAGCAGCAAGCCGCCCTCAAAGCCTACATCGACGTCTTCCGCTGGACCGCCCTCTTAGCCTTCTTCTGCGCAGCCGCCTCCTGGCTCTTCAAAAAGCCGCAAAAGAACGCCGCCCCGCCCCCCGGCGTGCATTGAGTGACTCGGTTCACTTGCGCTCAGACCTGGTTTGCTGTCTACTTGCTGCCATCATGCAATCCGCAAAATCTTTCTCTATCTCCCGGAAGTTGGGAGCCTCGTTCCTTGCGTCTCTGTTGCTCGCTTTAGCAGCTTCCTCCATCCAGGCTCAGGACCCGACAAGCCAAACAGGAAACCCTCGCTGCACCGGCCCCGACATCATGCCGCCTCACTGATCGAGACACGACAGAGGCTTACGCCGGATCTCCAAACACCCGCCCGCCAGCTTTGCGCACCGCCCCCGCCAACTGCGGGTCGAAGGTAGCCAGCGCCGCTCCCCTCCGCAGCGCCAATTCCAGATAAGCCGCGTCGTAAGCCGTCAGCCCATAACTCCGCGCCAGGGCCAGCACCACGGATTGGCGCAGCCTCGGCGAATCCGTCTCGGTCTCAATGTCTGCCGAGTCGAGCTCGGCGAGGAATGCGGCGGTCTGCGCAGGCGTTACAAGCCCCTTGCGCTCCCCACGAAGAATTGCATTGGCCACTTCTGCGTACCAAATTGGCGGCACGACGAATTCCTCGGAGTCCAACTCATCCAGCGCGCGATCTGCGAGCGCCGCTTCTGCCGCATCCGCGCGAGGAAACAGCCACGCCAGCGCCATCGAAGCGTCAAGCACCCTCACTCGCGGCCTTCCTCGATCCAGGAGCGAATCTCCTCATGCGACACCCCTTCAATCTTTGGCATCTCACGCAGATTCCTGATCGCTTCGGCAATTCGCCGAGCATCGCGATGGACCCTATGCCGAATCGGAGTCAACTGCGCTGCTGGTTCACCGCGTTGGGTAATGATGAACGATTCGCCTGCTTTTGCCTGACGCACGAGTTCAGAGAGTCGGGTTTTCGCTTCAAAGAGACCAATTTCAGTCACGGCGCGCACTCCTTGCTATCTAACACAAACTAGTTTATCAACTAGTTTATAGTGCGTTTATCCCACCAACGGCAGAAACCGCCGCATTTGCTCGTCGTACTGCTCAATCCGCCCGCTCAGGATGTCGTAATACCACCCGTGCACCGTCAGCCGCCCCTCCACCAGGGCCTTCGCCACTGCCGGCTGGGCCTTCAAGTTCAGCAACTGCGCCACCACGTTCCCGCGAATCAGCGACCCCAACTCCGCATGTTCTCCATCGGCCGGGTTCAGCGGCTGCCGGTGGCTCCACGCTCCCTCCACATGGCTCAGCCAGCGATGCGCCTTGGGCATCTTCTCCAGGCCCTTCCGGTCCAACGCCGCCTTCAGCGCCCCACAATCCGAGTGCCCGCAGAGAATCGCGCTTTTCACATGCAGCACTTCCACTGCGTACTCAATCGTCGCCGTACACCCGTCCACGTCGTGGCCGGATATGGGAACCACGTTCCCAGCATTGCGCGTGATAAACAGATCCCCGGGCCCGGTGCCCAAAATCAGGTCCGGCACCACCCGCGAGTCCGAGCAGGTAATGAACAGCCACTCCGGCGACTGCCCCTCAGACAGCAGGTGAAACTGGTCCCGCCGGCGCGGAAACACCTCCGCAAGAAACCGCTTGTGCCCCTCAATCAACCGATCCATGATTCGAGTCCCCCCTCGGCTGGAATCCGCATCTACAGCCTATCGCACCAACGTTGCGTTATAGTTACCTCGATGCTTCCCCGCACATCCCTTACGATTGCCTTGCTTTCGGCGTGCCTGTTCGGACAGGACGACGACATCACCGTCCCCACCCTCATGCGAAAGGCGGCATCCGCATGAGAATGCGCCGCATTCTGTTGCTCCTGATCCTTATCTGTAGCAGCGGTATGCTCTCTGCGCAAACAGCCGCACAGACAGAAGACACATCCGATGTCCCCCTCATCGATCGCGCCCACGCGCAGGACTGGTCGAGAGATATTGATAGCGGCTGGCGCATGCACGAAGGGGACGATCTCTCCTGGGCGAACCCCGGCTTCGATGACAGTCATTGGCAAAAAGTGGAACTCGACGACCTCGGTCCCTCCCGCCCCGGCTGGCGCTGGTTTCGTTTGCATTTGAAGCTGCATGAAAACCACCCGGCTCTCTCTCTTCTGCTCGATGGCGGTGTTGGGACCTACTCACTCTATGTAAACGGCGTCGATGTCGAAGGCCCTGAGGTGAGGTCGAGCCTTCGCGTCAACCGTCCCAACGAGCGCGCCATCGCACTCGACGTACCTGGCACCGACCTGGTGCTCGCTCTACGCACGCACACGACGCCGGCATACGCCAACTGGCATCTGCCCCTGTTTCTGAGCGCGTCTCTCGGCACGCCAGATGCAATTGACTCCCAGCGCGAGGCCTTGGAAAGCGTCCGTTTCTACCCGCTGATTCCAGCCGTCGCCATCAACCTGCTTCTGATCCTTGCCGGCATTGGCGCATTCTCGCTTCATCTCAGCCAGCCCGGCCACCCCGAATACCGTTGGCTCGGACTCTACCTGTTTCTGATTGGAACCGCGGACCTTCTTTGGTACTCCCAGCACTCCGGCGTTCTGCCGCTCGCGGCCAATTTCCTCCTCGCCGACCCGCTCCTCTATGCCGTCGCCATCGCGCAAATCGAATTCACATTCAGCTTTGGTGGTATGCGGGTCAGCCGCCTCTGGCGCATCTACGAACTACTCCTGCTGGCGCCTCTCCCGCTGGTCTGGCTCACATGGCAGGGACAGTTCCCCAGTGACTCCTTCATCGTGGTCGAAGGCCTGATCCTCGTCCCGGTCTCCGTGCTCCTGCCCCTCCTGCTCCTGCACTGGTACCGGCGCGGAAATCGTGAGGCAGGATGGCTCATCCTGCCCAGCCTGCTCCCTGCCGCATCCATCTCGCTCTACGACTTTGGCACTTTGGCCCTCTTCCTCGGCTGGAAACGCTTCGAGTTCCTTGATAATTCCATCCCGATCGGCCCCTTTGCCATTCAGGCGAACGATCTTTGCAATCTCCTCTTTCTCCTCGCCATCGCGGTCGTCATGTTCTTCCGCTTCACCCGCGTCAGCCGCGAACAGGCACGCGCCGCCGCAGAACTCGGCGCAGCCCGCGAAATTCAGCAGCGCCTCGTCCCTGCATCGCTCCCTGCACTCGCGGGCTTTCGCATCGAAACAGCCTATCTGCCCGCCCAGGAAGTTGGAGGCGATTTCTACCAGGTCCTCGCGCAGGCGGATGGCTACGCTCTCATCGTCGTAGGCGACGTGAGCGGCAAGGGCCTCAAGGCCGCCATGACCGGCGCACTCGCCATCGGCGCACTGCGCACCCTGGCCGCCGAAAATCACTCCCCGGGCGCATTGCTTGCACGTCTGAACCGCCAGATCGTCGCCACGCAGGAGAGCGGCTTCATCACCTGCCTCTGCCTGCGCATCTCCATGCAGGGCGCAGTCATTCTCGCCAATGCCGGACACCTCTCGCCCTATCGCGGGGGAGAAGAAATCGAGATCGACTCCGGCTTGCCGCTCGGCTTATCCGGCGCTGCGGAATACGGCGAGACCGCGCTTCAACTCGCGCCCGGCGAAAGTCTCACGCTTCTCTCCGACGGCGTCGTCGAGGCCATGAACGCCGATCGTCAACTCTTCGGTTTCGAACGCACCCGCGCAATCAGCACACAATCCGCGCAAGCAATCGCCGCCGCCGCGCAGGCCTTTGGCCAGGATGACGACGTCACCGTCCTCACGATTCAAAAAACGGTGCCCGCATGACCGCACTGCTGCGCCTCTCGCGACCGTCCGCCTCACCGCGGGTGGCTGAGTCGCCGCCAACCTGCTAACCTGCCATGTGCGCGAAGCGCACGCTAACTCGCTGTCTTTTGTCCCAAAACACAATCCGTTTCGCTGCCGGGAATCCTCAATTTCCCTTGAATTCAGAACTTTGTTTCTTCTGAGGAGTCAAGCTCTATGAATCACCGCCGTTCCGTATCTACTTGCCTGCTTGCTGCCGTCGCATGCTTCGCTTCAATTCATCTCAGCGCGCAATCCATAGCCACGCTCGATCCCGCCCTCCGAGCACGCATCGACCGCATCGCCGCGCAAGTGCTCGAACAGACCGGCGTCCCCTCCGCGTCCGTCGCCGTCGTTCAGCACGGCAAGCTCGCCTACACCCACGCCTACGGATTGGCCCGCCTCGGAGCCGGAAACGGCCCGGGTACCCCCGCCGCACCGGAGATGCGCTACTCCATCGGCTCCATCTCCAAGCAATTCACGGCAGCGGCCATCCTGCTCCTCCAGGAACAAGGCAAACTCTCGCTCGATGACACCGTCGGCAAATACATCCCCGGACTTACCGAAGGCGACAAGGTCACCATCCGCCAGATTCTCTCCCACACCTCCGGCTACCAGGACTACTGGCCCGAGGACTACCTGATGACTCCCATGCAGAAACCCGAGAGCGCCCAGCAGATCCTCGACACCTGGGGCAAAAAGCCCCTCGACTTCGAGCCCGGCACCCAATGGCAGTACTCCAACACCAACTTCGTCATTGCCGGCCGCATCGTTGAAACCATCACCGGCGCGCCGCTCATGGACCTGCTCACCACCCGCATCTTCCGCCCGCTCGGCATGCAGTCGGTCTGGAACTCCGATGAAACCAAGCTCACCACCGCCGACGCCACGCCCTACATCCGCAACGCCCTCGGCCCCCTGCGCCCGGCGCCCAAGGAAGGACGCGGCTGGATGTTCGCCGCCGGCGAGCTGGCCATGACCGCGCACGACCTCGCCCTCTGGGATGAAAGCCTCATCGCCCAATCCATCCTCAAGCCCGAGAGCTACAAACAGATGTTCACTGAGATCAAGCTGAAGGACGGCAAAGGCACCCACTACGGCCTCGGCGTTGAGGTCATGGACCGCAACGGCCACCGCTCCATTGAACACTCCGGCGAAGTCTCCGGCTTTGTCTCTAACAATCAGGTCCTGGTCGACGACGGTGTAGCCGTTGTCGTCCTCACCAATCAGGACGCCGTCGGTGCAGCCTCCATCATCTCCAATCTGGCCGCGCCCGTAGTCCTCAACACCCCGCTCTCCGCACCCGAGAAGCAGGCCATCGACATCTACCTCGGTCTGCAACAGGGCCATATAGATCGCACCCTGCTCGCACCAAACCTCAACGACTACTTCACCGCTGAAACCATCGCCGACTTCCAGTCCAGCCTTGCCCCGCTCGGCGAACCCCTTCGCTTCCACCAGGCCGGCGAAAGCCTGCGCGGCGGCATGACCTTCCGCTCCTTTGACATCGTCTATCCTGGAAAGCATCTCCGGCTCACCACCTACACCTACCCTGACGGCAAGCTGGAGCAGTACCTGATCGAGCCCGCGGAATAACCTTCTTGCTCTCGAGCAAAAGCGGATGCCCCGTGCCCCATCCATTCCGCTTTTTTCTGCGGAATGGGTGGGAAGCAGTAAGTCCGCGCGAGCCTCCCGCGAGCTACTGCCCCACCGCAGGTGGCTGCCCCACCTCAGGTGCCCGTCCCGGAGGGACAGGATGAGAATAGCCCCGGGTAAGCGAAGCGCAACCCGGGGTTAGCAACCAACAATGACCCTCGCGTCCTGGAGGGACGCGGTGAAAATCCCCCTTGCGGCTTTTTCCTGCCGCAAACGCAACCAACCCCGTGCGAGCCTCCCGCGAGCTACTGCTCCATGCAATGGCAAGATACACTAGAGGTGACTATGTTTGAAAACCTCACAGACAAACTCCAGCGCGCCTTCAAGACCCTCCGCGGCCAGGGCACGCTCACTGAAGAAAACATCTCGGAAGCCCTTCGCGAAATCCGCGTCGCCCTGCTTGAAGCCGACGTCAACCTCAACGTCGCCCGCGACCTGATTGAGCAGATCCGCATCAAGGCCGTCGGCACTGAGGTGCTCACCGCGCTCTCGCCCTCCGAACAGGTCATCAAGATCGTCCGCGACGAGCTGATCACCCTGCTCGGCAAGGACACGGCCCGCTTCAAATTCGCCTCGCAGCCGCCCACGGTCATTCTCATGGCCGGCCTGCAAGGCTCCGGCAAGACCACCACCTCCGGCAAGCTGGCCGCGTGGCTGAAAAAGGGCGGCCACCGCCCCATGCTGGTCTCGGTCGACGTCTACCGCCCCGCCGCCCGCGAGCAGCTTAAAATCGTTGCAAAATCCATTGAAGCCAAGCTCTATGAAGGCGACCAGAAAGGCGAAACCGCCGGTCCCGAACTCGTAGTCCGACTGGCCAAGGAAGCCCTCCGAGAAGCCCGCATCATGGGCTGCGACACGCTGATTGTCGATACCGCCGGCCGCCTCCACATCGACGAAGGCCTGATGGATGAGATGGCCCGGTTGAAGAAGCTCCTCAACCCCAGTGAGATTCTCTTCATCGCCGACGCCATGACCGGCCAGGACGCCGTCAACTCGGCGGAGGACTTCCACAAGCGTCTCGGCCTGACCGGCGTCATCCTCACCAAGATGGACGGCGACGCCCGCGGCGGCGCGGCGCTCTCCATCCGCCACGTCACCGGCCAGCCCATCAAGTTCATCGGCGTAGGCGAAAAGCCCGACGCCTTCGAGCCCTTCCATCCCGACCGCATCGTCGGCCGCATCCTCGGCATGGGCGACATGATGTCCCTCATTGAGAAGGCCGAATCCACCCTCGACCGCAAAAAGTCAGAGGAGTTCGCCAAGAAGGCCCTGCTCGGCGACGCCTTCACACTCGAAGATTTCCGCGACCAGCTTCGCCAGATCAGGAAAATGGGTTCCATGGAGAGTATCCTCAAAATGCTCCCGTCGGTCGGCCCCTTCGCCGGCCTGCAGCAGGCCGCCGGCAGCGTCGACGAAAAGCAGTTCACGCGCCTTGAAGCCATCATCAATTCCATGACTCCGAAGGAACGCCGCAATCACGAGATCATCTCGGGCACCCGCCGCAAGCGCATCGCCAAAGGCAGCGGCACAGAAGTGCAGGACGTAAACAACCTGCTGCGCCAGTACGCGCAGATGGCCAAGATGTTCAAGCAGATGGGCAAAGGCGGCATGGCCGCAAAAATGATGCGCGGCGGCCTCGGCGCCATGGGCATGGGCGGCAAACAACGCTTTGGACGATAGGAGAGCACGATGTCAATCACGATCGACACAATCCGCGCAGCAGAAAACGAAGAAGCACTCATCGGCCTTCTCGCCACCGAGCTGCAACTGCTTCTCCCCATCGAAATCCAGAAGGATCGCGAGCAGTTCCACCAGATTCTCGCCACCCTCCCGCGCGGCCTCCGCGCCATGGCCGGCACCCACGAGTTCGACGTCAGCATGACCCAGGAAGACCTCGCCATGCACATCGCCTGCCAGCATGACGAGCGCGACCTGCGCGAAACCGTCAACGGCCTGCGCGAGCTGGAAATCCCTGAAATCGCCGACATCCTCGAACAGGCCATCAGCATCATGCAACCGCACATGGCTGAGCTCCACAAGCAGCAAGTCAGTGTCGAGAATCTGCAAAAATGGCTTGATCAGGTCGGCGCGCAAGACAAAATCGACCCTCTGAACGACATCGTCTGGGACTTCAGCGCCGAGGCTGGGCCCCTCGGAATGCACCGGGCATGGGTACTCTACGCGCAAAAGTATCCCGAACGCTGCGTCGCGGCAGAGTCATAAGGCAGGGGCATGAAAATGACCACCACTACCCTTCAGGATCAACTCGACGAGATCACCGCCAACACCCGCCACCTGGTGCAGGCCGATCGCCTTGCCGTGGGCGAGCGCGCAGTCGAAGAGCTATTCGCCTCCGGCATTGAAGACAACATCCTGCCCGTCGGCGCCCTCGCTCCCGAGTTCGCCCTCAAAGACGCCACCGGGCGCCTGGTCCGCTCCGCCGACCTGCTCGCCCTCGGCCCCCTGGTCATCAAGTTCTTCCGCGGCCGCTGGTGCTCCTATTGCGTCACCGAACTCGAAGCCTGGCGCGACCTCTACGGCACCCTCCGCGAGCGCGAAGCGCTCATGGTCGCAATCGGCCCGCAGATCGAGCGGCAAAGCGACTTCATGGCCGGCCAGCACGGCCTGCCCTTCCCCGTGCTGCATGACCCCGCCTGCGCCCTCGCTGAAAAATTCGGCCTCGTCTACACCGTCCCCGAGTACCACCAGCACTACTACCGCTCCATCCTCGTCAACGTCCCCTTCGTCAACGGCGAACCAAGCTGGCGCCTGCCCATCCCCGCCACCTATGTCATCGGCAAAGACCGCCGCGTCCTCTTCGCCGAAGCCCACGCCGACTTCCGCGTCCGCCCCGAGCCCGAAGAAGCACTCGCCATAGCCATCTCCCCCAACAGCCGCTAGAGCGCTACTTCCGCGCGTACTGCAGATTCAGTACGTTGAATTGAAAGCAACTGATTTCCGGGTAGGCAAGCGTGGCGAGGTGTGCCGGGAGCTTTTTGGGCTCAAGCAGCCGCCAGGCCTCGGGCGCCTGCCAGGGATCGAAGCCGGCATCGTGCATTACCGCGAGTGCCATGCGGCGCCGCTCCCCCAGTAGAAAATAATCGTCCCGCTTGGCTGCCGCCGTTCCCGCCAACGCGGACACGGTGCCGAGGCCGGGGACGAAGGCACCCGCAAGCTGGCCGGCGGCCATGCCCCACAGCGCGCGGTTCAGCTCGATCTGCCGCGCGGCTTGCCGCTGAAGGCTGTATGCCACGCAATCTGCCAGCACCGCCGCCATCTGGTCATCGTTTTTCAGCCGCTCCACAACCGTCGTCGGAATCAGGATCGCGCCGTCAAGCAGGCAGGCGGGCCTGCGTGATTTGCTGTCGACCGCGAAGAAGCGGAAGTGAATCTTCGATGGGTCATCATCGGCCAGGTCGCGCTGATATGCGGGCACCAGCGCGATGCCGATGCGATGGATTCGCTGTTGCAGCGGCTGGTCCGCGGGAATCAATTGCCAGTTACCCGGACCGATTTTGAGCTGTTCGTCCTGCTGGAGCGAAGCGCCATCGCTTGCAATGGGCGGGGTACCCTTGGCTGCGCTCGTCGTGGAATCGTCTTTGGCGTCGGCGGGTCGTATTTTGACCGTGGGCACTTCAAGATGCTTCACCGCCTTGAAGGCTGTCGGCTTGGCAGGCATAAAGTGCGCCTTATCGGCTTCGATGACTCCGTCTTTGCCCAGCTTGCCGCTGAAACGGATCCAGGCATTGGTCGAAACGTCGTCGAGAACAACCAGGCCCCCGTCGAAAGAGAGTTTGGTGGAAGGCTGGATACGAATCAAATAGCCGTCCGCCTCAAACACAGCGTCGGGCGCCGGAGCCAGCACGCGCGTGATGACGCCAATTCCCGAAGGTTTCACATTCCGGTCATCGCTGACCAGGACGGTTGTGGCGATCACGGGACTGCCCGGATACGGCTCCTTACCCGCCACCTGGACATAGGCGCCGATCCGCAGCGCGTCGCGCAGCGGGCTCTTCACTGAAGTCGAATCCGATTCGATGTACCCGAACGCGGTTTGGGGCGTGATCTCGAAATGGCTTTCATCCACCAGAAAACTCGTGGGCGAATCGATGCGGCAGATGAATCCCTCGATCGGATATGAGGTGGACTGAGCAAAGAATGGCGCGGCAGAAACCACAAGCGCGAGAACGGCGAGGACCGGCCAGAAAAATGAACGGGCACAGAACACGGAAAACTCCCTGCGATTGATTACTGCCAAGTATAGCCCGGTTCTCAATCGACAGCTCGAGACGATTCAGGAAATCGGAAGGAAAGGCGCGAAAAGGCGCTCGGCCTGGGCGCGGGTGACGCCACGAACAAGAAACACCTTGCTCCGCGAGATCTCCCCACTCACTATCTCAACTCTATTTCTTGCCAACCCAAACGTCTCCGCCAGAAACTCAATCAGCGCCGCGTTCGCCTTGCCATCCACCGGCGGCGACTGCACAGCGATCTTCAACTGCGCCGCGTCGCCCTCGCCATAGATGCCAACAATCGCCGTCCGTTTCGCGCCCGGCTGCGCGCGCACCGCCAGCGTCACGCCCTGCGCCGTAGCGCGAATCATGGCGCCGCTCATTCGGGCGATCCCGTCCAAGGTTGTCGTTTTCCAAACAGCGCCGTCCCCACCCGAATCCGCGTCGAGCCTTCTTCAATCGCCAGCGCAAAATCCCCGCTCATCCCCATCGACAGCACGCCCAGATCCAGCCGCCCATGCGCCGCAGCCCACCGCTCCCGCCACTCCCGCAGGCTGCGAAAACAGGCCCGCGTAACGTCCTCCGCCACGCCCCAGGGAGCAATCGTCATCAGCCCGCGCGTATGCAAGTTCGCAAAATCCGGCAGCCGCTCCAGCAACTGCGCTGCCTCGTCTGACTCCGGCTCCAGCCCAGCCTTGGTCTCCTCCGGGCTTAGCTTCACTTCAATCAGCACTGGAAGCCGCTTGCCCAACCTGTCGGCCGCCTCATTCAACCGCTCGGCGAGTTTGAGGGAATCCACCGAATCCACCGCGTCAAACAACTCCGCCGCCTTCGCCGCCTTGTTCGATTGCAAATGCCCGATCAGATGCACCAGAATCGGCTCATCCGCCGCGGCAATGCTCCCGTCCGCTCGCCAGGCCGCCAGCGCTTCGGCCTTCGCAGCAAACTCCTGCACCCGATTCTCGCCAAATACCCGCAGCCCCAGCTCCGCCGCCGCAATCACCGTCTCCGCCGGATAGGTCTTTGAAACCGCCATCAGCTCCACATCGCCGCGCGTCCGCCCCGCGTTGCGGCAAGCCGCCGCAATCGCCTCCTCGAGCCGTTCCAGATTCTCAGCCAGAGCCGTCATTGGCCGCCCAACCGAAGCCAAAGGCCGTGGCAAGCTGAATGGTTCGCTGCAATCCCTCGCTCGCCGCCTTCGCCGATCCTAGCTCGCATTCGATCCCTCATCCCCCGACCGCCCCATACGAGCCTGCGCGCTGTCGTTGCGCCCGGTGATCGGCACAAACGGCATCGCGCCGCCAAGCCCAAAGCGTGGCATATTTACATAGATGTTTTCGTACTGCCCCGGCGCAACCGTATACGTCTCGTGCCAGATGCCCACCACGCCATTGTTGCCGATCCGGCGATTGAACTCCGCCCATGCCGGCAGATGCTTCGCATCGCGCGCATGCGCATACGCTTGCAGCAGTTCAAAGCTGCGCCAATACTGCACCATCCCCACGCCGCGCCAGTACATGAAAGTCTCCGCGTGCAGCAGGCCCAGCTCCGGCTGTCTTTTCAGCTCAGCAATCATGGGTCCCATCGCCGCCGCCACGCGTGTCCAGCTACGCAGAGCCAGCCAACGGTTCATGCGAAACCCGATCAGGAAGACGACAAAAGGTTCGTCACTCTGCGCCGTATACCGCCCCGGAAAAATCGAACCCATATCGCGTTCCCCTTCCTGCGAGCCTCCCGCGAGCGTCCGCCGCACCGCCAGCGCCTTGCGACTTTTTTCTGTCGCAGGGCCGAATGCAGCCCGTGCGAGCCTCCCGCGAGCATCTGCTCCATGCAATGGTCTGCCGCACTGCAAGTGCTAGTGCCCGTGCTCCTCTAAATATTTCTCCGCCTCCAGCGCCGCCATGCACCCTGACCCGGCCGCGGTAATCGCCTGCCGGTAGCGCCGGTCCTGCACATCGCCGCAGGCAAACACCCCCGGAATCACCTTGCCCTTGAAAGTGGTCAGCACGTTGCCCGTGGTCTTGATGTAGCCGTCGTCGTCCAGGTCCATCTGCCCGACAAACGCCTTTGCGTTCGGCTCGTGCCCAATCCCCAGGAACATGCCGCTCACCGCCAGTTCGTCCACCTGGCCGCTGGTCACGTCCCGCAGCCGCAGCGCCTTCACTTCCTTCTCTTCCACGCCCAACACCTCTTCCACCACCGTGTTGGTGCGCAACTCGATATTGGGATGCGCAATCGCCCGCTCCAGCATGATCTTCGACGCGCGAAAGGCCTCGCGCCGATGCAGCAGCGTCACCTTGCTCGCAAAGCGCGTCAGAAACAGCGCCTCTTCCATCGCCGAATCGCCCCCGCCCACCACGGCAATCTCCTTGCCGCGGAAGAAGAACCCATCGCACGTCGCGCAGCTTGAAACTCCGTGCCCAATCAGAGCCTGCTCGCTGTCCAGCCCCAGCCAGCGCGCGCTGGCGCCCGAAGCCACAATCAGCGTCCGCGTATGAACTTCGCCGCCTGAAGTATGCAGCTTGATCGGGTGCGATCCCAGCTCCACCCGGTTCAAATGAGCCAGTTGGAACGTCGCCCCAAACCGCTCCGCCTGCTTCTTCATGTTCTCAATCAGTTCCGGCCCCTGGATACCCTCCGGCCAGCCGGGAAAGTTCTCCACCAGCGTGGTGATCGAGAGCTGGCCTCCGGGCTCGTGGCCCTCCAGAACCAGCGGTTTCAGTCCAGCACGTGCGGTGTAAATGGCCGCCGTCAGTCCGGCGCACCCGGACCCAAGAATTACCGTATCGCGAATCTCTGTCATTGCAGTTCTTCTTCCTACCCTGATTCTAGATGCTCCCGCAGCCCCATCGATTCCCCGCTCGCCAGCCAGCGACGCCCATGCGAGCCTCCCGCGAGCGGCTGCCGCACCGCAGGTGGCTGTGCCCCATCCATTTCGCAGGCCTTATGGCGAAATGGGTGGGAAGCAGTACGCCAATGCGAGCCTCCCGCGAGCGGCTGCCGCACCGCAGGTGCCCGGCCAATGACGGCTCACCCCAGGCGCGCAGCCAGCAGCGCCGGCCGTTCCGCCGCCAGCTTCACAATCAACTCCCCAAACAGCGTATTCGCCCACGCAAACCACGGCCGAGTAAAGCTGGCCGCATTGTCCTTCTTGAACGATTCGTGCATGAACCCCGTCCCCGCCGTCGTATCCCGCAGCCAGCGCAGACATTGCCGGATCTCCGCATCGTTCGTCGACGTAATCGCCCTGTAGGTGATCGACATCGGCCAGATCGTGTTGATCCCTTCGTGCGGGCTCCCCACTCCCGCAGCCGCCGCGCCCCGGCAGAAATAAGGATTGCTGTCGCTCAACGCAAACCTCCGCGTCCGCTGATACAGCGCGTCCGACGCCGTGCACGACTCCAGATAAGTAAGCGTCACCAGTCCCGGCGCATCCGCGTCGTCGATCATCAGCGCGTTGCCGTACCCGTCCACCTCGTAGGCCCAGATCTCGCCGAACTCCGCGGGTTGCGTCTTGCCGTATTTCTGCACCGCTGCATCCACCTCTGCCGCCAGCGCCTCGGCCTCCGCGGCCAGCTTCACATCGTCCAGCACCCTGTGCGCCAGCTCCGCCAGCTTGCGCAGGCAAACCACGGCAAACAGGTTCGCCGGCACAAACAGCGGATAGATACACGCATCGTCCGACGGCCGGAACATCGAGAAAATCATCCCCACCGATCGTGCCGGATTCCCAAACCCGCCCAGCGGCACCGAATCGTTCGGCACCGGCGACTCGCGCTGAAACGAATACGGCCCTGGGCCTGTCTTTCTCTGCTGCGCGCGAAACGTCTTCACCACCGTCCACGCCGCTTCCTTGAACGTCCCATCGAACGGCCCCGTGTCCCCTGTCGCCTTCCAGTATCCATGCGCCAGCCGCAGCGGATAGCACAGTGAATCGATCTCCCACTTTCGCTCGCCCACACCAGGATGCATTTCGGTCTTATCGTGAACCGCCCAGCTCAGAGGCGCCGCTTTCTCGTCGCGCATGAATGCATTGGCGTACGGGTCAATCAGAATCATCCGCGCCTGCCGGCGAATGAGCCCCTCAATCAGCTCGCGCAGCTTCGCGTCTTCCTTCGCCAGCGGCACATAAGGCCAAACCTGCGCCGAAGAGTCCCGCAGCCACATGGCGTCAATATCGCCAGTCACCACATAGGTGTCCGGTTTTCCTGCGTAGGTGCCCGGAAAAACCGTCGTGTCGAGTGTGTTGGGAAAGCAGTTCTCGAAGATCGTTGCCAGGGCCTTGTCGCCTATCTGCCGCTGCACCCGCGGAATCAGCTCCTCTACCGCCGTGCCGGTAAAGTGCCGGTCCGCCATCGCCGGCCGCGCCCGCGGCAAATCCAACACAGGTCCTAAATCGAGCACAGGCTTCAAATCCAATGCCCAGCCGCACTCGGCCATCGCCCACGTCGCAGCGGCCCCCTGCAACCATCTCCGCCGGCTAATCTCCGCCATCAGTACGATCCCCTCGCGCCCGAATCAGTTCGCGCTTTCCCCACATTCGGCGGGCGCACATCTTATGATGGCATCTATGGCCAACCTCACGCTCATCTACGGACTGCGCCTCCTCCCCGAAGGCGAAGTCACCGAAATCCAGGACGCAACCCTCAAGCTGGCCAACGGCCACGAAGCTCACGTCACCATGCACAGCATTGAAGGCTCGCGCGAAGAAATCGAAGCCCAGCTCAAGCGCTCGCTCGACGCCTTCTTCGACTTCTACCCGGAACTCTAGCCCAGGACAATCCAAAATGTCGGTCCGCCATCGAGCTCGCTGAAGCACCCCGCTGTAGATGCGCTTTGTATCAGGGTGCGACTTCAGTCGCGCCAAAAGCGCCACGATAATCCCAAACGAAAATGCGAACGCGGACCGCCAGGTCCGCGTTCGTAGTTTTTCTTGGGACCATCAATATCCATGTCTCGCGCCGGAGCCGCCAACAAGTGAACTGAAGTCGACCCACCGTTCAGCCCTTAGTTCATCTTCATCCCCGGCGGCATTGCCGCACGCAGACCCCGTCCCCGCAACCTATTTCGCCGCCGGCTCCATCTTCGCAATATCCACCCGATAGCTCACCGTCTTCGCTGTCGGAAACGTCGCCGGCACTTTCTGCGTCACCTTCCCCGTCGCCGCCCACTCCGTGCCCCGCTGAAACGTGGCCATGAACCCCACGCAGCTCAGCGCCGCCACGTCGTGCCCCATGGTCGTGTGAAACACGCGTCCCTTCCCATAACTCACCACCATCAGCATCGGCTCATCGTGCCCGGTCCCATGATTCGCCGGATCGGAGTACGCCGTCGCCAGCACCGTCATATTCTTTCCCGGCCCGCGCAACGTCGCATACAACTCGTCCGGCGCATGCATCCACGCCGCCGGCAATCCCTTCATAATCGGATGCTCCGCCGCCCGTGTCACCACCTGAAACGCCAGCCGCGCTCCATGCCCGCCCGCCGATCCCGGCGCATCGTCCCGCGTCAGCTTCCCGTCCTTGAAATACCACATCGGCCCGGCGTTCTCATTGCGCCCGCGCCAGCCGCCCACCCCGATCATCAGGTTGAACTCCGGCCAGTTCGGGAAAGCATTGTCCGCCGCGTGCACCACCACCAGGCCCCCACCGCCGCCCACATAATCCTCGAACTCCCTGCGCAGCCCCGCCGGCCAATCCGGCCCGTCGTAATTCAGCACCACCGCCTTGTACTTTCCGAACTCCGGCTTGAAGCCGCTGAAATCCCCACCCGACTCCGGCGCCGTCACCACCGTCACCGCAAACAGCCCCGTCTCCTCAAGTTCCGTCTTCAACACCGGCGTAGTCACCCGCCAGTTGTGATACGCCCCGCCGCTCTGCCCATCCAGCAACATCACCGGAATCGCCGCCTGCGCCCCGCCCATCATGCCGGCACAAAAAAGAATTCCCACACCAACAACAACCGCCCTCAGCTTCATCTTCAATTCCTCGTTGTCCTCATGGTTGCGACTTGAAAATTCGTGTCAATACGAGAGCCGTCTCGTCGTAGATGTGCGAAGGGGCACGACTTCACATGCTGGTGAAAAACTCCCCTTTCGACGGGCTTTGTATCAGGGTGCGAGTTTACTCGCGCCGCAAGCCGTTTAGATTGAGAGAAAGGGCTTTAGCCCCTGCGCCACTTCTTCCAATTTCTGGCAGACCAGAAGTTTTTCGCCAAGCTGTTTAGTCGTGCCGAAAACTGCTCAAAATGAAAGAGCGGGCTTCAGCCCCTGCCGTAAAAAGGCCCTGCGAGCGAATAGCGAGCGTCTGCCGCACCGCAGGTGCCACAAGCAGAATACTCCCCATCCCAAATCTTTGAATTCGCTCATCCCAACCGAATCACCCCGCCTCCATTCCCGCCGATAAACCCACCAGAGGACCGCCGTGCTCATCCCGCGCCAACCCGCCGCCCTGCTTTTTCTCCTCCTCGCCCCCTGCGCCTTCGCCGGCGGACCTAAATACATCGCCGGCGTCACCTTCTTCAATCCCGCCGTCCTCGGCCAGCCCGTCCACTGGTCCGGCGGCCAGCTCAACTACTACGTCGATCAGGGTCCGCTCAACTCCACCGTCACCAACCAGCAGGCCACCGCAATGGTGGACGCGGCCGCCGCCCTCTGGTCCGCCGTCCCCACCGCCGGCGTCACCCTCACGGACATGGGCCCGCTCAATGAAGACGTCAACGGCTCCAACATCGCCGCCACCAACGGAGTCATCACCGCGCCCGCCGACGTCACTCCTTCCGCCGCCAACTACCCCCTCGCCGTCCTCTACGACGCCGACGGCTCCGTCACCGACGCGATCTTCGGCGTCGGCGCCAGCTCGCCCACCGACTGCCAGAACGGCGGCGTCTGGTTCTGGCTCGACAACATCCACCCCGACGCCACCATCGCCCACGGCCTCATTCTGCTCAACGGCCTCTGCGCCACCAACCCCAACTTGCTCTCCATGATGAGCTATGAAGTCGAGCGCGCCTTCGGCCGCATCCTCGGCCTCGACTACTCCCAGGTCAACCCCGGCGCACTTGAGAACGCCGAACCCAACTCCACCGCAGGCTGGCCCATCATGCAACCCCTCAGCGGCTTCTGCGGACCATCCGGCGGCCAGTGTCTCCCCAACCCCGCCCAACTCGCCTACGACGACATCGCCGCCCTCAACCGCATCTACCCCATCACCGCCGCAAACCAGGCCGCCTTCCCCTTGAAGCAGCTCACCGCAGCCAACACTGTCTCCATCCAGGGAACCATCGCTTTCCGCGGCGGCTACGGCATGCAAGGCGTCAACGTCGTCGCGCGCCCGATCGACTCGAACGGCAACCCCCTCTACCAATACACCGTCACCTTCGTCTCCGGCAGCTACTTCAACGGCAACCACGGCAATTCCATCATTGGTTTTGATGACTCGAACGGCAACCCGCTCACCAACTGGGGCTCCAACGACCCAGCCCGGCAAGGCTTCTTCGATCTCAGCGGAATCCCGCTCCCGCCCGGAGTCCCGGCCGCCAACTACCAAGTCACCTTCGAGCCCATCAACCCGCTCTATATCCTCACGGACTCAGTCGGCCCCTACGTCGACGGCCAGGTCACAGCCTCAGGCACCCTCGCATCCATCTCCGTTCCCAACCTGTCCGCCGGCAGCGCGCAAACCCTCACCGTCACCGCGGCCGGCTCCGCTTCCAACAACTTGGACGACGCCATCGGCTCCCCCTCCACCCCGCGCCCGCTCGCCCCCAGCGGCCTCTGGACCGGCCGCCTCAGCCAGGTCGGCCAGACCGACTGGTTCACCTTCCCCGTGCGCGGCAACCGCATCTTCACCATCGTCACCCAGGCCCTCGACGAGTCCGGCATGCCCACGGAAACCAAGGCCATGCCCGACCTCGGCATATGGGACGCCTTTGACCCCATCGGCGCGCCCGCCGTCGGCGCAGCCCCCGGCCTCAACGGTCTCGCCACCGGCGAAACCTGGCTCCGCGCCGCTACCAATGGAGATGACGTCGTCCGCATCGGCATCGCCGACCAGCGCGGCGACGGCCGTCCCGACTACCCCTACAACGGCTGGGTGCTCTACGCAGACACCGTCTCCCCGCGGCATCTCCCCGCCTCGGGCGGTCCCATCGTCATTCAAGGCATGGGATTTCGCCTCGCCGACACGGTCCTCGTCGGCGGCCAGCCCGCCCAGGTCACCGCCATCTCCCCCAACGAAATCACTGCCATCGCCCCTCCCGCTGCCTCAGGCATCACCGGCTCGGTCGACGTCGAAGTCGACGACCAGCCCCTCTTCTACGCCGCCGCCGTCCTCCCCAGCGGCATCAGCTACGACTCCGGCGCCGGCGACGCGCTCACCCTGCTCACCGCACCCTCCAACACCATCCCCATCGGCGTGCCCCTCCCCTTCGCCGTCACCGCGCTCAACCCCAATCTCGCCCCCGCCGGCGGCGTCACCGTCAACTACACCGTTACCAGCGGGACCGCGACCCTCGCCTGCGGACAGCCCACCTGCCTGGTCACCACCACCGGCGACGGCCGCGCCACCATGGCCGTCACAGCCAACTCCGCAACCTGGTCCATCGTCACCGCCTCGCTCACCAACGGATCAAGCCTCCAGGCCCAGTTCTCCGGCGGAACGCCGCCTGTCCTCACCGCCCTCACCCCGCAACTCTCGCTCGCCGCCGGCATCTCCTTCACCTGGACCGTCCAGGCCCTCGTCCTCGCCAACGGCGTCCCGCTCAGCGCACAGAATGTCGCCTGGCAGACCACCGCCGCATCCGGCATCGTTCCCGCCGGCAGCGCCTCCGCTCTCACCAACTCCAACGGCATCGCCGTCAACATCCTCACCGTCGGCCCGCTCACCGAAGGCCAGACCGCCTCCATCCAGGCCTGTCTCAACGGAACCAGCCAGTGCGTCGCCTTCACCGCCTTTGGCGCGCGCGCCGAATACGGCGTCCTCCATCCCGTCTCCGGCACATCCCAAAGCCTCTCCGTCGCCGCCACCCCCGCGCAGATCACCCTCCGCCTCCTCGACATGGACGGCAACCCCATGGCCGGCGGCTCCGTCTCGCTCTATCAGTCTCTCTACGCCTGGGCGCCCCCCTGTCCCACCCACGGCGTCTGTCCCCCCGCGCCGCTCCTCGCCACGCAAACCGCCTCCGCCACCTCCGCGCTCGACGGCGCCGTCACCTTCCTCCCCGCCTCGCTTCCCGGCGTCGCCACCAACCTCGTCGCCCTGGCCGCCTCCGGCAACGCCTCCACCCTGGCCATCGCCATCGAACAACACCCATGACGCCGAAGCAACCACAGATGCGCCGGACCAACGAAAGAAGCCCCGTGGCCCATTCTTGCGCCTTTTTTCTGGCGCAAGGGTGGGAAAGCACGAAGCCAGTGCGAGCCTCCCGAGAGCGTCTGCTCCATGCAATGGCCCCGCATCCGTTATCATGTCCCAATCCATGACCATCGCCTTTCCCACGCCGCCCGCTTCCAAACTCCAGCTCCGCAAAACCATGGGCTTCTGGGACGTGCTGCTGTTCAACATCGCCACCGTCCTCGGCCCCCGCTGGATCGCCGCCGCCGGCCACAACGGCACCTCCTCCATCAGCCTCTGGGTCCTCGCCGCGGTCTTCTTCTTCGTCCCCGGCGCACTGGTCATCAACGAGCTCTCGTCACGTTTTCCAGAGGAAGGCGGTCTCTACGCCTGGTCGCGCGAAGCCTTCGGCCCCTTTCACGGCTTCGTCGCCGGCTGGACCTACTGGATTTACACCTTCTTCTACTTCCCCGGCCTGCTGCTCGCCTCGGCCTCCATGGCCGCCTACGTCATGGGAGGCCACGGCGCAGCCCTCGCCCAGAACCGGACTTTTCTGCTGACTGCTTCGCTCTCGCTCCTCGCCGTCGCCGTCGTCCTCAACATCATCGGCCTCAATATCGGCAAGTGGCTCCAGAACGCCGGCGGCGTCGGCACCTACGTTCCATTGGTTATGCTGGTCGGCGTCGCCGCCGTGGTCTGCTTCCGCCATGGCTCCGCCACCCACTTCACAGCCGCTAACATGATGCCCACATGGAACTGGGACACGGTCAACTTCTGGTCCCAGATCGCCTTCGCCTTCACCGGCCTCGAACTCGTCTCCGCCATGAGTGAAGAAGTTCGCGATCCGCGCCGCACCCTCCCCCGCGCCGTCTTCGGAGCAGGCGCTCTCATCGCCCTCATGTACATCGTCGGAACATTCGCCATTTTGGGCCTCGTCCCCGCCAACAACATCGATCCCCAAAGCGGCGTATTCAACGCCATCACCGTCGGCTCGGTCGCGCTCAAAATCGGCTTCCTCGGCATCCTCGCCGCCCTGCTCGTCACTGTCGGCAATGCCGGCGGCGTCGGCTCCACCGTCGCCGGCATCTCCCGCGTGCCCTTTGTCGTCGGCGTCGACCACTACCTGCCCGCCGCCTTCGGCAAAATCCATCCCCGCTGGAAGACCCCCTGGGTCTCCATCCTCGTCCAGGCCGGCATCTCCGCAGCCATCCTGCTCGGCAGCCAGATCAGCGAAACCACCCAGGGCGCCTACCAGAAACTCATCGACGCCGGCATCATCCTCTACTTCATCCCCTTCCTCTACATGTTCGCCGCCGTCATCAAGCTCGCCCGCCGCAAAGACCGTCTTACAAACACCCACGCCGTCCTCGTCCCCGGCGGCCTTCCCGGCGTCTGGATCTGCGGCAGCCTGGGCTTCCTCGTCGTCCTCATCGGCATCGCCATCTCCTTCGTCCCGCCCGGCGACGCCGCCAGCAAACTCGGCTTCGGCCTCACCCTGGTAGCCTGGACCGCCGGCTTCATCCTCATCGGCCTCCTACTCTACTGGCGCGGCGTCCGCGCCAAACGCACCCAGGTCTGACTCTGAAGCTCGTCACAAAACAGACCCTCGCATTTTGAAAGGACACGCCTTGACACGCTGCGCAAAAACTCATTTCAGACTGGATCTGTAACATGGGCACGGCTTCAGCCGGGCCGATAAAACCCATAAAATCGAGGTGGGCTTTAGCCCCTGAGGGACGCTTTCCAGTCCACAGCATTTTCTCCGAATTCCAACGATTCTTACCCGCTGAAACCCCACATCCTGCCACTCCGATAGCCTTTCGCGCATCTTGTACTGTGTGAGGCGCAAACCATGGGCCAACTGACCGAACCGCTCGTTCAACCTTCCCTGCGCCGCCCTCGCGTGGTCATCGTCGGCAGCGGCTTCGCCGGCCTGAACGCCGCCATCGGCCTCGCCAAGCTCCCCGTCGACGTCACGGTCATCGACCGCCGCAATCACTACACCTTTCAACCCTTGCTCTACCAGGTCGCCTTAGCAGTGCTCTCCCCGGCCGACATCGCCCAGCCCATCCGCTCCATCCTGCGCAGCCACAAGAGCACCCAGGTCCTCATGGATGAGGTCGTCGCCATCGATGTCGCCGCCCGCCAGGTCACCCTCGGCTCCGGCGCGCACGTTCCTTACGACTACCTGGTCCTCGCCACCGGCGCCACCCACTCCTACTTCGCCCACCCCGAGTGGGCCCCGCTCGCTCCCGGCCTCAAGACCATTGAGGACGCCCTTGAAATTCGCCGTCGCGTCCTGCTCGCCTTTGAACTGGCCGAGCGCCAGATGGTCGAGCACGGCTGGCACCCTCCGCTCAACTTTGTCGTCATCGGCGGCGGGCCCACCGGCGTTGAACTCGCCGGCGCCATCAGCGACATCGCCCAGCTCTACATGCGCCACGACTTCCGCCACATCGATCCCGCCAAGGCCCGCGTGCTGCTCCTCGAAGGCTCTCCGCGCGTCCTCGCCGCCTATCCTGACGACCTCTCCGCCAAAGCCGAGGCATCGCTCACCAAACTCGGCGTTGAAGTCCACACCAACACCCACGTCAACCAGGTCGGCCCCGGCTGGGTCCAGGCCGCAGGCCCCCACGGCGACATGCGCATCGACGCCGTAGTCACTCTGTGGGCCGCAGGCGTCCAGGCCTCGCCACTCGGCAAACTCCTCGGCGCGCCACTGGACCGTCGCGGCTGTGTCGAAGTCGACGACCGCCTCAACCCGCCCGGCCTGCCCGAGATCTTCGTCCTCGGCGACCTCGCCCACCTCCAGCAGGATGGCCGGCCGGTCCCCGGCGTCGCCCAGCCCGCCATGCAGATGGGCGACCACATCGCCAAAATGCTCGCTTCTGACTTGGCGGGCAAACCGCGCCCCGCCTTCCGCTACTTTGACAAAGGGGACATGGCCACCATCGGCCGCATGGACGCCGTCGCGAAAGTCGAATGGCCCTTCAAAGCCCACATGAGCGGCTTTCCCGCCTGGGTCACCTGGCTCACCGTCCACATCTTCTTTTTGATCGGTTTCCGCAACCGCCTCTCCGTCTTCGCCGCCTGGATCTGGACCTACTTCACCTTCACCCGCGGCGCGCGCTTAATCACCGGCGACCAGCGCCTCCCCGGCTGGCAAGACCAGATCGCCGCCGGCCCCGCCCAACTGCCCGACCCGCTCCATCGCTCCGATTTGTCATCCTGAGCGAGCGGTTAAAGGCTGTCATCCTGAGCGAGCGCAGCGAGTCGAAGGACCTGCGGTTCGTGCCCTTCAAACCGTAACCCTCCAACCCCGTCGGTTAAACTGAAAGAGCCATGCTCGACCTCGCATTTGTCCGCGCCAACCTTGAAGCCGTTGAAGAGAAACTGCGCGCCCGCGGAGCCGATCCCGACGCGTTTCTGGGCGATTTCCGCACCCTCGACCAGAGCCGCCGCGAGGCCATCACGCTCTCCGAGCAGGCCAAAGCCCGCCGTAATGACCTTTCCCAACAGGTCGGCGCGCTCAAGAAAGCCGGCCAGGACGCGACCGCCCTCATGGACGAAACCCGCGCCCTCAAAGACAAGCTCGAAGAGCTGGACCAGACCGCCGCAACCCTCGACGAAAAGCTCCGTTTGTCCCTGGCCAGCATTCCCAACCTCACCCGCGACGAAGTCCCCGCCGGCAAATCCGAAGCCGATAATGTCGTCGTCAAGACGCATCTGCCGGAAGCCCCGCACCGCACCTGGGACTTCACCCCCAAGCCGCACTGGGAACTCGGCGAAGCCCTCGGCATTCTCGACCTCGAACGGGCCGCCAAGCTTTCCGGCGCGCGCTTCGCCGTCTACATGGGCGCAGGCGCTCGGCTAGAGCGCGCATTGATCAACTTCATGCTCGATTTCCACACGACGAAACACGGCTACAAGGAAGTCCTGCCGCCCTTCATGGTCAACAGCAAGTCCCTCTTCGGAACCGGCCAGTTGCCCAAGTTCGCCGAAGACCTTTTCCGCTGCTCCGACGCCGACGCTGAAGCCGTCGCACGCGGCGAGTTCAAAGACAACGACCACTGGCTGATTCCCACCGCCGAGGTCCCAGTCACCAACCTTTACCGCGACGAGATTCTCGATGAAACCCGCCTGCCCATTTGCCTGACCGCCTACACGCCCTGCTTCCGCGCGGAGGCGGGAGCGGCAGGCAAGGACACGCGCGGCATCATCCGCCAGCACCAGTTTCAAAAGGTCGAGCTGGTCAAGTTCGTGCGCCCTGAAGACTCCGACGCCGAGCACGAGCGCCTCACGCGCGACGCCGAAGAAATCCTCGAAGCCCTCAACCTGCCCTACCGACGCGTGCTGCTCTGCGCCGGCGACACCGGCTTCTCCTCCGCCAAGACCTTCGACCTTGAAGTCTGGCTCCCCGGCCAGCAGCTTTACCGCGAAATCTCCTCCTGCTCCAACTTTGAAGCCTTCCAGGCCCGCCGCGCCAACATCCGTTATCGCCCGGCCACCCAAGGAAAGTCCAAGCCGGAGTTCGTCCACACCATCAACGGCAGCGGCCTGGCCGTCGGACGCACCTGGCTCGCCATCCTGGAAAACTACCAGCAGGCCGACGGCTCCGTGCTCATCCCGGAGGCCCTCAAGCCCTACATGGGCGGCCTGGATAAAATCGAGCAAGACAAGATCGTGAAGGAAGCACAATGAACCCTGTGAATCCAGCCGCACCCGCACCTCCAGCCCGCCGCACCGTCAAGCAGGTCCTGCTCAGCTACTTCTACTGGACCTACCCGCGCGGCAACGTCCATTACGACATCATGGTGACAGTGATCCTGCTGTTCATCTTTCTCACCCCGCAGATCAAGGGCTGGAGCTATGGTGACAAGCCTTCCCCGCTGGGTGGCCCCGCGCATCCAATTCAGGTCACCGGCAACGACGGACAGGGCGTCATCGTCACCGTCCAGGCCTCCGACGTCAGCCTCGATCTTCACACCACTGAGTCCGACCCGGTCGTGAAGAAAGCCCTCCGCAAGGCCATCGAACCGGTCACCGGCGACGACGTCTTTATCGTCCACTGGGAGACCGCCACCGACGCCGCCGGTCAGCCGGTTTGGAAAGTCTGGGCCCACCGCTAGAGGCTGTCTCATAAACCGGCTTTGAAAGGGCATGGCTTTAGCCGTGCCACAAGAATGGCCTGAAATTGCTTGGGCTTTAGCCCCTGAGGGATGTACTCCGGTGTGCCACAGAGACACCTCCTTGTACGCCCGCAAAACCAGCACGCGCGCAAGCTTCTGAACGTCCAACGTTGCATTTTGGCAACATTCAGCTCCTCCCCCGCATCCAATCGAGCAAGGAAAACCATGAGATTTGGCATCAAGCTCAAATTAGCTGTACTCGTCGCGCTTCTCCCGTTGGCGGGTTCCATTGCACCCGCCCAGAAGCCCACGTTGCTCGAGCGCCTTGACGCCGCAGCCCAAAAGTTCCACTCCACCTCCGCCGACGTCGAATTCGACACCATCGAGACCGATCCCGTTTACGACAAGGACGTGCAGACCGGCCAGGTTTACTACGACCGCAAAGGCACTGCTTTCAAGATGGGCGTCCACTTCACCCAGCACAACGGCAAGCCCTCCGCCAAGGTCTACACCTACACAGACGGAATGCTGAAGATCTTTGAACCTTCACAAGACCTCGTCACCACGGTGACCAAGGCCAAGCAGTGGGAGAAGTACGTCATGCTCGGCTTCGGCGCCAGCGGCAAGGAACTCTCGGATCAATGGACCATCAAGGATCTCGGCCCGGAGAAAATGGGCGGTGCAAACACTGAGAAGCTTGAGCTGGTCGCCAAAGACCCTGAAGTCCGCAAGAACCTGACCAAGGTGACCATCTGGATCGATCCCGACCGCGCCGTCAGCCTCAAGCAGATTCTCGACTTCACCTCCAGCACCTCGCGCGTAGGCACCTACTCCGACATCAAGGTCAACGACTCACTGCCCTCTGACGCCTTCACCTTCAAAACCGATAAGCAGACGCAGTACCGCAACCAGTAGCGTCTTGAGCGTGATTCAAAGGTCGGCATCGTGTCTGGGCACGGCTTCACAGGCTGCGGAAAAACCCGACATTGGACGCGCCCTGTATCAGGGTGCGACTTCAGTCGCGCCGATAACGCCGATAAAATGGGTCGGGCTTTAGCCCCTGCGCAATGTTGAGGTCTGCACATTCGCGGAGGCTGGTTTCGATCAGCTTCATCTTCTTCCAAAGCTCCTCCAGAACATGGCAATTCTCCGCCATCCCCCATAAACCCCAATCCCCCCCAGCGCAAACACCATCGGAAAGCACTCCAGCGTATACCGCGCCTCCGGAGCCTCAATCGTCATCAGCAGACCGCTGCGCAGCGCCATGTAGAGCACCATCCAAACCCACATCCGCGGCCTGAAGCACAACCCCGCCACCGCCAGCAGCAGGTAGAGCGCATTCAGCCCCGCATACGCCCAGCTGAACCGCGTCTCGTCGTTGTGGTGCGCGTATACCCACCAGTCCAGGTCGATGTTCAGGTTCTCCACCCGCGGCCTCAGCCACATATCCGCCATCCGGCCCAACGGCAACCATACGTAATAACGCACCGGATCGGCCTTGATCCGCTCCTCCGCCAGCCGCGCAAACCCCGCGTCAATCTCCGGCGAGAGATCCTGCCCGTTGTCGTCGTAAGCCTGCTTGAGCGCCTCGGTCTGCGCGCGCTCGGCCGGCGAATCGAACGCCCGCGCCGGCACCTTGCTCAAGTCAAACGGCCCATCCGGCACGTTCCAGTAAATGTCGTACGTGGAAACGAAATCCAGGCACCATGTCTTCACCCACCGCTGCCAGCCTCGGTTTTCCGGTTCTCCAGGATCGGTCGCGTACCGCGGCGCCAGCGGCTGAATCACGTGAAACACCCGCCAGTTCCGCGCCGTCCAAACCGCAAACGGCAGGACAGCCAGCAGAACGCAGACCGCCGCCATCCGGGCCAGTTTTCCTCTCGCAGCGTTACCGCGCCCAACCACAACCACCAGAGCCGGAGCCAGCGCCAAAGCCACCAGCGCGCCATCCGGCCTGAGCAGCGCCGCAAACGTCACCGCAAAGGTGAACCAAAGCGCACTCGCCCAATCCGTCTCATCCTGAAACCGCGCCGCCGCCCACAGAGCCAGCGCAATCGAGAACAGCGTCACCGTCTCCGTCAGCGGAGCCACCGCATACGCCGCCGTAAACGGGCACAGCGCGCCCAGCCACAGCGTCGCCATCGCCGCGCCGCGCTTCATTCCTTCCGGCACAATGCGCCGCACAAACGCCGCCAGCAGCAAACATCCGCCCAGTTCCAGCGCAATCTGCACATAGACCGCGCCAAAGTAATTCTCCATGCCAAACAGCTTGAAACACAACGCCAGAAAAAGCGGATACCCCGGCAGTCTCAACAGCGTCTCGTGCAGCCCGCCGCTCGGGTCCGAGTGCGCATAGCGCCCATAAAGCAATATGTTCTTCGCCAGCCCACCGTAAAGCAGCGTATCCCCATTGATCTGCGCAATCGCCTTCAGCATCCACAGCCGCATCCACGCCCCGGCGCCAAGGGCCAGCGCCTGGGGCCACGCCCGCCCCAGCCTGCGCCCCCGTTCGCTCCATTTCGTTTGTCCGTCAGCTTCCATACGATCCGTATCTATAGCATAGGGTCTGCGCCCCATTTCCCCACTTGCCTCAATCCGCTCCCGCCGTTTCACTCCAATTAGAATGAAATAGACTGGCCATGCCCGATAAACAGATATTTTTCGATCCCCAACGCAAACGATGGAAGCGGCTCAGGCGCATCCTCGATGTGTCGGCCGTGGTCGTCACTCTGGTCCTGGCCAGTTTCATCTTCAACGTGCTGCGCACCCAGCATCTGCCTGAACTGCTGCTGCCCACCCCGAAGCATAATTTCAAGGCCCTGCCCGACCGCGACGTCTTGATCAAGGCCGCCAAGGTCAAGCCCACGCGCCGCAAATCCGGTCGCAAACCCTCTGAAATCCCCCTGAACTCCGGCGAAGGCCTGCGCGCCGCCTTCTATGTCCCCTATGACGAGGCCAGCTACGCCTCCTTCAAGGAGCACGTCCACCAGATCGACATGCTCTTTCCCGAGTGGCTTCACGTCGACGCGCCCAGCGCCACGCTGCTCTCCATTCACACCGACAGCCACCGTGAGTACGCCATCGTCGATCGCAACGCCGTACACGACCCCGACGAAGACAACCGCATCAAGCGCGTCATCCAGGCAGCAAAAGAAGACACTGAAGTCTTCCCCCATCTCAACAACTTCAATCCCGGCACGCAGAACTGGGAAGCAAACTACGGCGACGTGCTGAAAGTTCCAGCCAACCGCGCCTCATTACGCAAGCAAATCGATGCGTTCCTGGCTGCCAATCCTTCTTACCACGGCCTCTCTCTCGATTTCGAGAGCCTGCCGGACAGCGCCGAGTCCGCCTACATCAGCTTCATCCAGGAGCTCTACGCCGACTTCCACCCGCGCAACCTGCGCCTCTACGTCAACACCGCCGTCGCCTCCTCTGACAACGAATTCAAGCAGATCGCCGCCAACTCCGACGGCATCATCCTCATGAATTACGACGAGCACCAGGTCACCAGCGAACCCGGTCCCATCGCCAGCCAGAACTGGTTCGTCGGCAACCTCACCCGCGTGCTCAAGATCGTTCCCAAAGAAAAAATAATCTGCGCCATCGGCAACTACGGCTACGACTGGACGCTCTCCGTTCCGCCTGCGCCGGTCAAAGGCCATGCGGCAAAACCTTTCAAACCCCAGGTGCTTGAAACAGCCGACTTCCCCGTCTCTGAAGCCTGGCAGCGCGCCTCTGATGCGGACGCCGATCTCGATCTCAACTACGACGCCCTCAATCCTCATTTTGAGTACATGGACGAAGACGCGAACCAGCGCCACGTCGTCTGGTTCCTCGATGGCGTCACCGTGCTCAATGAACTGCGCGCCGCCCGCGCCCTTGGCCTGCAGACCTTCGCGCTCTGGCGCCTCGGCGAGGAAGACAGCTCCATGTGGAATGTGTGGGACAAGCCCAGCAGTCCTGATTCTCTGCAGGAGCTCGCGTCCGTGCAGCCCGGACACGACATTGACATCGAGGGCGAAGGCGACATCATGCGCGTCACAGGCCTGCCCCAGCAGGGCAAGCGCTCCGTCTCCATCGATACCGACGAAAAAGATCCGCGCAAGAAACTCATCGTCGATGAGCACATGGACGTCTACCCGCGCACCTACATCGTCGAGTACTACGGCTACCATCCCAATCAAGTCGCCATCTCCTTTGACGACGGCCCCGATCCCAAATGGACCCCGAAGATTCTCGACATCCTGAAACAGAAAAACGTCAAGGGAACCTTCATGCTCATCGGCGCCGAGGCCGCGGAGAACATCGGCCTCATGCAGCGCCTGGTGCGCGAAGGCAACGAGGTCGGCAACCACACCTACACCCATCCCGACATCAGCGAAATCTCGCCGCAGCAGCTTGACCTCCAGGTCAAGCTCACTGAGCGCCTCTTTGCCAGCAAGCTCGGCGTGCAACCGCTCTACTTCCGACCACCCTATGACATCGACGAAGAGCCGGACACCGACGACCAAGCCGCTCCCGTTGTGCGTATTCAAAACGCGGGCTACATCGTCATCGGCAGCAAAATCGACACCGACGACTGGGATGAGCATCCCCGCAAATCGCCACAAGACATCACCCAATCCGTCCTCACCCAGTTGCAGACCATGAAAACCAAGCCGCAGTTCCGCGGCTCCGTCATTCTCATGCACGACGGCGGCGGCGACCGCTCCGCAACCGTCGCCGCGCTGCCCGTGCTCATTGACGCGCTCCGCGCACGCGGCTACACCCTCGTGCCCGTCTCCGCGCTCATGGGAAAGACCACCGCCGAAGTCATGCCGCCGCTCACCTTCCTCCAGCATCTGCGCGCACTGCCTGACTCCATCGCCTTCTCCGGCGTGCAGCTCATCGGCACCTTCATCGTCATGGTCTTCTTTGTCGGCGACGTACTCATGAGCGCCCGCCTCATCGTCATCGGCATCTTCGCCATCATCGACCGCCTGCGCAAGCCGCATCGCATGGCCTCGCCTGGGTTCAACCCGCGCGTCGCCGTGCTCATCCCCGCCTACAACGAAGAGACCGTCATCGTGCGCACTATTCGCTCGGTGCTCAACTCCGACTACACCAACCTTCACATCATCGTCATTGACGACGGCTCGCTCGACCGCACCGCGGAAGTAGCCCGCGAAGCCTACGCCGCCGAGCCGCGCGTGCAGGTGCTCACCAAGGCCAATGGCGGCAAGGCCGCCGCGCTCAACTACGCCCTCGACCGCCTTGAAGAAGACATCTACGTCGGCATCGATGCGGACACCGTGATCGCCGCCGATGCCATCTCCAAGCTCATTCCCCACTTTGAAGATCCGCGCATCGGCGCCATGGCCGGCAACGCCAAAGTCGGCAACCGCGTTAATCTATGGACGCGCTGGCAGGCCCTCGAATACATCACCAGCCAGAACTTCGAACGCCGCGCCCTCGACCTCTTCCACGTCGTCACCGTCGTTCCCGGCGCCATCGGCGCGTGGCGCACCGCGCCCGTCAAAGCCGCCGGCGGCTATCCGCTCAACACCGTGGCCGAAGACGCCGACCTCACCATGAACCTCCTTGAACAAGGCTTCCGCGTCGACTACGAAGACCGGTCCCTTGCTTTTACTGAGGCGCCCGTCAACGCCAGCGGCCTCATGCGCCAGCGCTTCCGCTGGTCTTTCGGCACCCTCCAGGCTGTCTGGAAGCATCGCGCCGCCTTCGTCCGCAACAAGGCCATGGGACTCTTCGCACTGCCCAACATCATCGTCTTCCAGATGTTCCTGCCGCTGGTCTCGCCGTTCATTGACATGATGTTCCTCTACGGCGTCTTCAACTACTCGCTCGACCGCTACTACCACCCCGAAGCCGCATCCGCCGCGAGTTTTGAAAAGCTCCTCGCCTACTTCGGCGCATTCCTGCTCATTGACTTCGTCACCTCCACCATCGCCTTCTCGCTTGAGCGCCCCCACCCCGCCAACAAGGGCGATCGCTGGCTGCTCTTCCACATCTGGCTGCAGCGCTTCGCCTACCGCCAGCTCTTCTCCATCGTGCTCTTCAAGACCGTCAAGCGCGCCATTGACGGAAAGCCCTTCAACTGGGACAAAATCGCCCGCACCGCCAAAATGAGCAAGCACACCGAAGCCCTCACCGAAACCCCCTAGACTGGTTGCATAAATGGGGCTTTGAAAGGGCACGACTTTAGTCGTGCCGAAAGCTCTCCAATATGAGAGAAGGGGCTTTATAGCGGTTTCAGGATTGCCGTACCCAAAGGGAATACACTCAAGTCGACGCGACCCCAAGGAGCGGCGACCTCGCAGTAGTGCAGATAGGGTATACCTATCCTGAAACCGCTCTAGTGTCTGCGTGAGAGCCAGTGCTTAGGCATCATGAATTTGTAATTCATCATGGACGAGCGTGGACCGGGAGGTCCACGCTACAGCCGGCCGGGAGGCCGGCGCTACATTCATTTAATTACGAAGTCACGCGGTCACGGTGCTAGCGATTTCCGCAACGGGTTGTGCTCATCGATTCGGCAGAATTCGTTGTATTCAATGCGAGTTCTCACGCAGACACTTTAGCCCCAGCGCGTTTCTTCCGTCACCGCCCCTCCACACCCTCCCGCATATATACTCATCCGCAAGGCCAATCACGCAATGGACTCATCCAATTTCTTCTCACCCAACCTGACACAAAACGTCGCCATCCTCACCGTCGTTCTCGCCTTCATCGGCTACCTCGCCACCTTCCTCAGCGCGCGCATGCTGGCCCGCCGCCGTGACAAGCTCGACCTGGTCAACAAGCGCCTCAACGAGTTCTACGGCCCGCTCTACGTCGCCTCCCAGGCCGGCACCATCGCCTACCGCACGCTGCTCCAGAAGCAAGGCAAAACCCAGTGCCACCCCATCCTAGACGACGAGATGAAGGAATGGGTGCTGTGGATGAAAACCATCTTCATGCCCCTCAACGATGTGCGCGAGGGAATCATCATCAACAAGGCCCACCTCATCATCGAGGAGCAGATGCCCCAATGCCTGCTCGACTTCGTCACCCACGTAGTCGGCTACAAGGCTGTGCTCTCCAAGTGGGCCGAAGGCGACTTCGGTGAGCGCCGCTCCACCATCGGCTGGCCGCCCGCGTTCGACGGCTACGTCGAGCGCTCCTACAAAGCCCTCAAAGCCGAACAGACCCGCCTGCTCCACAGCTCGCTCTGGGGCCTTTACCACCGCATTGCCAAACGCAGGCAGCGGTAAAGCGGTTGTCAGCGACTCATGATCGCTGAGAGCTGAAAACTGACAACTTAAAACTTAAAACTGCTCGAATGCCCTTACGCCACCAGCGCCGGATTCAGCGAGGTCACCTGCGCCACCGCCTTGGTCAGCCGCGCCTCATGCGGCCGAGCCTTCTTGTCCTCCACCGGTGAGTAGATGTGTTCGATCTTCTCCACAAGATAAGCTCCCGGCGCGAATTCACCCTGCTGGCCCACGCCATGGCCGGGCAGCATCACCACGTCGCCCGGCTTGGGCAGCGTGTGCAGCGTCTCCAGCGGCACAAGATTCACACAAGTTCCATCCGCGGCCACAAACTCCAGGCAGTCCATGCTGTGCAACAGGCCCTCGCGCGCGGCCTTCGCCTCCTGTCGCGTCTTCCACGACTGGTAATAAGCCCCAATCGACGCCGGCAAACCAACAAGAAACCAAAGTACAGTCGCGATAAACGTTCCCAACGGCGAAATATAGATCAAATAGTTAAGCATGCTCTCTCTCCTGGGGTTGAACAGAGACTGACGGCAAATCGCGCGCGCTCCAGCCGGCAAACGCTCCTGCGATATTCCAAGATACTATGCCACTCCCCCTCAGGCCTTGAGCGCCTGCAAACAAAAATGTCCCAGGCCTCAAACCTCAAGACCCAGGACATCTTTCGCACTGACAACTGAAAACTGACAACTGATCTCTGATCTCTGACAACTGTTCTAGTACCTGTAATTCTCCGCCTTGTAAGGCCCTTCCACCGGCACGCCCAGGTATTCCGCCTGCTTCGCGCTCAGCGTGGTCAGCTTCACGCCGATCTTTTCCAGATGCAACCGCGCAACCTCTTCGTCCAGATACTTCGGCAGCACGTACACGCCCACCTTGTAGCTGTCCTTCTTGGCCCAAAGATCAAGTTGCGCCAGCGTCTGGTTGGCAAAACTGTTACTCATCACAAAGCTCGGATGCCCCGTCGCGCAACCCAGATTCACCAAGCGCCCTTCAGCCAGCACAAAGATCCCGTTGCCTGCCGGGAACGTATAAAAGTCCACCTGCGGCTTGATGTTCAGCTTGGTCACGCCCGGCTCTTCGTTCAGCCGGTCCATCTGGATCTCGTTGTCGAAGTGCCCGATGTTGCACACAATCGCCTGGTCCTTCATCTTCTTCATGTGTTCCAGGGTGATGATGTCCACGTTGCCCGTGGTGGTCACGTAAATATCGCCGCGTCCCAGCGTGTCTTCGATCGTGGTGACTTCAAACCCTTCCATCGCCGCCTGCAGCGCATTGATCGGATCGATCTCGGTCACAATGCAGCGTGCGCCCATGCCGCGCAGCGAGTGCGAGCAGCCCTTCCCCACATCGCCGTATCCGCAGATCACCGCAACCTTGCCCGCAACCATCACGTCCGTCGCGCGCTTGATGCCGTCAGCCAACGACTCGCGGCAGCCGTACAAATTGTCGAACTTGCTCTTCGTCACGGAGTCGTTCACGTTAATCGCCGGAACCAGCAGCTTGCCCTGCTCCATCATCTTGTAGAGCCGGTGTACGCCCGTCGTCGTCTCCTCTGAAACACCGCGCCATTCCTTGGCAACCTTGTGCCAGTGCTGCGGGTCTTCCGCAAACACCTTCTTCAACAGGTCCTTGATCACCTGCTCTTCGTGATTGCCGCTCGGCGTATGTACCCAGCCGTCGCCCTCTTCCAGCTCATAGCCCTTGTGAATCAGCAGCGTCACATCGCCGCCGTCATCCACCACCAGTTGCGGCCCCAAGCCACCCTTATGCGCCAGCGCCTGGTACGTGCACCACCAGTAGTCCTCCAGGCTCTCGCCCTTCCACGCAAACACCGGCACGCCCGTCGCCGCAATCGCCGCCGCCGCATGGTCCTGCGTTGAGAAAATGTTGCAACTCGCCCAGCGCACATCCGCGCCCAGGCTCGTCAGCGTCTCAATCAACACCGCCGTCTGAATCGTCATGTGCAGCGAGCCGGTAATCCGCACGCCCGCCAGCGGCTTGGCCGCCGCATACTTGTTCCGGATCGACATCAATCCCGGCATCTCGTGCTCGGCAATCGTGATTTCCTTCCGGCCCCAGTCCGCCAGCGCCAGGTCCGCCACCTTGTACGCCAAATCCGTCGTTTCCACTGCCAAAGTCGCCATGCCATTCTCCTTATAAAACTCTAGTTGAACAAATGTGCGAAGGGCACAATTTCTGCCAAATACTCCGTCTCTGCATCGATGTGTGAAGGGCAAAACTTCTGCCAAATTCTCCGTCTCCGTATCGATGTGCGAAGGGGCACGACTTCAGTCGTGCCGTTAGTTGCCAATAAATGAGAGAGGGGCTTTAGCCCCTGCACAATCCTTGCCAGTTCAAGACATCACATCGTCAAATCGTGATATGTTGATATGTACCAGAGCAGCAGGCCCCGAGTCAATCGAAAACTATGTCGAATCTTCTGAAAATCCTCCGCGCTGTCGCCGACCCCAACCGCCTTCGCATCCTGCTCCTCTTGCGCGGCGAGGAGCTTTCCGTCGCCGAATTGCAGGAGATTCTGACCATGGGCCAGAGCACCATCTCCACGCATCTCTCTCAATTGAAACAGGCTAGCCTCGTCGAAGACCGCCGCACCGGCAAGAACAGCCTTTACCGCCTCACTCCCGCCGACGTCAGCCCCTTGAACGAAATCCTCTCCCGCGCCGCCCACGAAGTCCCCGAAGCCCCCATCGATCAAGCCGCCATGCGCCGCGTCGTAAAAAAACGCCAGGACAAGATGCGCATCTTCTTTGACTCCGTCGCCGGCCGCCTCGGCAAGGACTACGTTCCCGGCAAATCCTGGAAGAGCATGGCCGAAGCGCTCCTCTGCCTCATGCCGCCCATGGTCATCGCCGACCTCGGCGCCGGCGAGGGGAGCTCCGCTCTTCTACTCTCTCAAAGAGCCGAGCGCGTGATCGCCGTCGACACCTCTGCCAAAATGCTCGAAGTCGCCCGCGAGCAGGCCCTGCGCAACGGCGTCACCAACGTCGAATACCGTCTCGGGGACATGGAAGAAGTCCCCATCGAGTCCGCCTCCGTCGATCTCGTCTTTTTCTCGCAGTCGCTCCATCACGCCCTGCACCCCGAGCGCGCCCTGAGCGAAGCGAACCGGATCCTCGTCCCCGGCGGCCGCATCCTCATCCTCGACCTCGTCAAGCACCGTTTTGAAGAAGCCCGCGAGCTCTACGCCGATGAGTGGTTAGGCTTCAGCGAAACCGAAATCGAATCCATGCTGGAAAGGTCTGGCTTTTCCAATTTGCAAATCTCAATAGTCCACAAAGAGCCGGAAACCCCGCAGTTCCAAACCCTCCTGGCCGTCGCCGACAAAGCAAGCTAAGTGCTCCCTGAACGATTTAGCGATTTGATATCAATTGAGATCGAAGCTGGATTACTTCCGAATAGGCGACAATAGTCCCGGAGCGCAAAACCCGGCTTAGCGCTGGATAATAAAAACAAATGAACTGGAAGCTTTTCGTCCCCGCGATCTTGTGTACATTCGCGACTGGAATTGTTCACGGCGCGACACCTCAAGGGAATACTGAGCAGCGTTGCGGGATCATGTCCAAAGAACCTGCTCAAATGGTGTTCGCTAAAGTCGATGATCAGCAACCTTGGAAGGAGTACAAACGCGTCGAAGACATTGCTGAACTATCGCTGGGCTTCGGCATCTCGGCAGAGGCGTGGACAGGGCGGAATCATGCTCTTCTTATTCGCACCGTAGAACCCGGCGAGGACTTCACCGCGTACACGGAATACTGCTTTGATCCGGGAGGGCACTTGGTTCATCTTGCCTATGAGCTTCGCACCGCGTGGGGATGGGGTTTCCGAACGGGAGGTCCAGTGATGGGCGGGGCTATTCACACGGATTCAAAGGAATTCTTCAGCACGGAGAATGAAAAGCCGACCCCGAAACCGGAAGCCGCAAATGACGTTCGCGACGCTCTTAAGCCTTCAATGTATTTAACGCTAGACCGCCTTCCGTTCTCCAAATTGCTTTTGGGCAAAAGGCCGAATTGAGGGTATTCCTGTCTAATTTGTCGTGAAGCCTGTATCACCGGCTATCCGGAAGTAACCCTCAAATCCGGCCAACTCACTAATCGACCCGCCAGGGACCCAAGGTCTCGTTTTTGAGACCCGCGATCGCTCCCGGGCGGGGCACCCTGATCTCTGATCTCTTACCCCTGATCTCTGTTTCAATGCTTCGTCCACCCATGCATCCCCGCCCCAAAGCTGCGCCGGTCCACACGCGGCAGCGCCCGCACCACCTTGTCGGGAGCCACCGGGAAATGTCTAGCCGCAATCAGCAACTCCGTCACGCACCAGACATCTTCCTCGGCCGTCATCCAGTTCTTCCCATCCAGCCGCGCCAAATTCACCGGCATCGAGTAGGCGCGCAGCGTGTGTTCGCCACGCAAATTGTAGTAGTGCTCAAAGTAACTCATCGCCAGCTCGCGCAGCGTGCGATACACCGGCTTGCGCGACCTTAAGCCCGCAAAGTTCGACTTGGCCACGCTCCCCCACAGTCCGTTTTCGCGATAGATGGCCAGCACGTGATCGTCGTCATGCACCGCTTCCAGGTCCATCAACAGCGGCGGATATCCATTCACCCGCAGCGCCGCCGCGGCCACCAGCGCACCCTCCAGGCAGTGTCCCTTGCGCTCCCGCAAAGTCCGCTGCGGAGACCCCGCCGTGTCCGCGTACTGGTACGTCATCGCGTCAAGGAACCGCTGAATCAGCTTCGGCGTCTTCAGCGCGCGCAGCGTCCGCAGGTCCGCCGCACTCAGCCCAAAGCTCTCTGCTTCGCCCCGCCGTGCTCCCTTTTTCGCAGCTCTCTTACCCTTCAAAACCAAATCCGCAATCCTTTCGCAAAGCCTCCGGAATTATAGAGAGCGGCCGCTTGTCCGTTGCGCATCGGTCCTTCCAGTAAACATCGCAACAGCCTCCGGGCTGAGCATCACCAGGATTCCCGCGATCCAAACGTAGTGCCCAATCAGCGGATGCATCGGCGAGTCGGTCTTCGACGCGATAGCGAAGAACACCCACGTGGCCGCAACGCAAACCAGAACCGCAACAGCGAGAATGCGCCGCATCACCACCAACCTGCGCCAGATGGTAAATACCAGATAGATCACCACCAGGGGGTTGACCCATCCGCTCAGAATCAGTGAGATGACTCCGCCTGCATCCTTCCCTTGCCAGGCGGACGCGGAAGCATGAAACAGGCCGGCAGTCACGCCCGCGGAAACAGTCGCACACATCCAGCCAGTCAGCACGAACGGGCCTGTGCCGGGTCCGTCGGCGCGCCCAGCAAGCTGGACCGCGGGCAGCAGAAATGCCAACGCGAATGCAACAAAACCAACAAGCCGAACGGCGAGAGTCTTCATGCGCGCCTCCACTCACAGCATAGCGCTTCACACAGTTGCCAGCTCTTCTCTTCGCAGCCCCGCCAGTCGCGTCGACTCCAGTTCGCCGCGATAAAACATGTTGTACGTGTCGAACGGAATCAGCCGCTTTCCATCCGGATGCGCAATGTGTATGCAGCTCTTCTTCACGCTGCGCACATCGAACGCCTCCGCATCGATGAACTGCACAATCAGAATGCGAAAGAGATTCTTGTATCCCAGATCCTTGGGGATCAGCACCTTGGGCAGGCAGCACAGCAGTTCTTTCAGCGTGGACGCCTGCGAGCTCGGCGAATGATTCGTCGCGAAAAGCTTGAAGATATGCTCGCGCAGCCCCGCCTCCTGTTCATAGATGATCGTGTTCTTCGCTCCGTCAATCAGCACTTCGGGCGGCACCATCCCGGTCAGCGGAACAGTCTTCGAGCCCATCTTCAGCGCATAGGCCATGGCCAGCGAATCCGGATGGCATGGCACCGGAATCAGATCCTCCGGACGGAACACATCGGTCTGTTCCAGAATCCGCCGCCGCACTTCCGTCAAAGTGAGCCGGTGCTGCTTGCTCTCAAATCCGACCATCCTCCCCGCCTGCTGCACAGGTTGAAACGTCACTCCACGCACCGCCGGCTGCGTCAGCGCGTAGTCCACAATCGCGCCCAGTTCGCCGTCATTCACCCCTCGCTCCACCGTCACCACCAGCGTGGTTGAAATGCCCAGCCGGTTCAGCCGCTCCAGCGCCTTTTCGCGAATGCCGCGCAAATCCGCTCCACGCAACTGCATGAGCGGCTCGCGTTGCAACGAATCGAACTGCAGATAAATCTCAAACTGCGGCATGAACTCCTTGAGCCGCTTGGCAAACTCCTCGTCCTGCGCAATCCGAATCCCGTTCGTATTCACCATCAGGTGACGTATGGGACGCTCCTTGCACATCTCCAGCACGCGAAAGAAATCGGGATGCAGCGTGGGCTCACCGCCTGAAATCTGCACCACGTCGGGATTCTTTTCATTGCGCACCACGCAGTCCAGCATCGCTGCAATCTGGTCCAGTGTGCGGTATTCGGTGCGATGCTGCCCGCTGCCCGCATAGCAAATCGGACAAGTCAAATTGCACGCATCGCAAATCTCCACCAGCGTCAGGCAACTGTGCTGCTCGTGATCCGGGCACAGCCCGCAATCGTACGGACACCCATATTTCACCGGCGTGTTGTACACCATCGGCTGCTCCGGCGTCTTGATAAACACCTCGCGCGCGCGACGATAGTAGTCCACATCGTCGGCCACCAGCACCCGCTCGTGCCCATGCTGTGGACAGCGCTTCAGCATCCACACCTTGTCCTCTTCGAACACGATCTTCGCGTCCACCCGCCTGTAACACGTCGAGCAGATCGAGATCGCCACGTCATAAAACAGATATGGCCTTAATTTCTCAGTCATTGATTCTCTCCGCGGCCCTTCGCTTCCCCATCGTCAGCGCAATCAGCCACCAAACGCCTGCAATCACCATCGACACAACGTTCGCCACGCAAAAAAGGATCTCCCATAAAAGCAGCCCGAATGTGCCCCACCCCTCGCCTGCAGGCTGATGCTGGATTCCATCCCATCGCTGCGTAAGAGCCGGCGTGGCTATCAGCATGCCAATCTGCAGCATCAGCAGCATCGCCAGCACCACAAGCACCTTCACCGCACCGCTCCTCTGTCGCCACCAGCCCATCATATTCAACTGGCCTCCCGCATTCTCTCCGTTTGAGCCAGAACGAATCCCTCTAATCGAGCTTTGTATCATCCCTGTCGTTGGCAATATTTTGCGGTTGTGACACTTTCTTGCTGAAGCTTCCCACCACCGCCGCCACAATCCATGCAACAACCGTCACAAGAATGCCCACGGCAGAAAGAATCATGCCCAGCAATTCGTATCCAACCGCCTGGCCCATGAGCCTTCCAATTGCGGGAGGCACTTTTGCGCCTCGCCAGTCAAGCACGAAGCCCATCCCGCACAGCCCCAGCGAAAGCGCGAACACAATCACCAGGACAATCAAAATCTTCACAAAGGGAATCCGTTCAGCGAGGCTCTTGCTCATCACTTTCCTTTCGCTCTTGCGGCCTGTCTATTTCTGGTCGTCGCGCTTTCCATCGTCCCCATGGTCAAGCAGTTTCTTCGCCTAGCCGTTTCCCCGCCCGGCTCCAGAGCCTTTGAAGATCGCTGCGCCAATCCAGGCAATCACCGTAATCACCAGGCCCAATGCGGAAACAACCATCACAACAATCGACACGCCATCAAGCGGACCCACACCAAACTCTTCGGTGCTTTTCCCGATGCCTTTCGACGCCAGAAAAATGTCCAGCCCGCACAACCCCACCCCGATGCCGAACACCACTGCCAGCACCACCACGACCTTTGCAAAACTGATGCGACTCACCGATGGCTCGCTCAATGGTCTCCTTTGCCGCGCGCGATCTGTCGACTCCCGATCCTTGCGCTTCCCATCTTCCGCATCCTCAAACAGCCTCTGCGGTCCGCCACTCTACCCGCGCCCACGTCCCGAAGCGATCGACGCAATCACCCACACAATCACCGTCACCAGCAGCCCCAGGGCGGAAAGCCCCATCGCGATGGCTTCGACAATCATTCCGAAAACCAGAACACTGCCGCCTCCATGCACTGTCGAGGTAAGCGCAACAGTCACCCCGCACAGTCCGAGCGAGATGGCAAACACGATTGCCAGCACCGTCACGATCTTCGCAAAGTTGATCCCATCACCCAATGGCTCGCTCATGCCTTCCTATCCCTCCACGCACCTCGTCCACAACCAGCAGAACAATCCCCGCCAGGCAGCTCCACTGAATCAGATTCAATCCGCCAATCAGCGGCTGCGGCTTGAGAAAGTCGATGATCGCGCGCCACGCCAGGTAGCTCCCCAGAAAGATGCGAAACCGCGCGCCCTCCGGCAACTTTGCCCTGGTGCTGACAATCAATCCCAGCACAATCAGAAAAAGAATCTCGTATATCTGCACAGGATGCCGGCCAATTCCGTCGCCCAGATCGACAGCCCAAGGCAGCGCGCTCGGCTTGCCATAAGTATCGTCGGCCAGCCCCGCAATCAGGCACCCCACGCGGCCCGCCGCAATGCCTACGCACAACGGCAGCGCAAACAGGTCGCCTGTGCGCCGCTTGATCCCGCTCAGTCTTTTCACAATTTCAACACCGAACCATCCGCCCAGCAGTCCGCCCACAATCGTCTTGCCGCCCGGCGAAAGCAGCAGAGCCAGCATGCGCCCCTGCTGCCAGGCAGCCAGCACCGTGGGCCACTGCTCGGCGAGGCCCAGCAGGCGGCTGCCCACCAGCGCTCCCACGGCCGCCGCGGCCAGCACCGTCCAACGCTGCGGCTCAGCCAGCGCGTCCCCCTGCTGCGCGCGCAGCCGCCGAAACACCGCGTAGCCAGATGCATACGCCAGCGTCTCAAACACCGGGTGCCACGCCGGGTGCGACCCAATTGGAATCATGGTGGAAGTATAGCCGCCGCGCAGCGCAGCAACGCACTGGGGGTCCAGAATCCCATGTTTGGGACGGGGATATGACCGATCCGTTTACATTCTTTACTTTTGCTTCTTAGTTCCCCACCGTCTTCGCCGACCCGCAGCGCATGAAACTGTGCCCCATCCATCGGACGTCTTTTGTCCGATGGGTGGGATCCCGTAGAACTCCATGACGACATTTTGATTTGTTGAACTTCCATTCTTGTTTCTTGTTACGGTCTCTTCTCCGCCTCAAGCAGCGCGCGTTTCCGCTCCACTCCCCACCGATACCCTGTGAGCGAGCCGCTCGCCCCAACCACGCGATGGCAGGGCACCATCAGCGCCACGCGATTAGTTGCGCAGGCGCGCGCTACGGCGCGGGTTGAGTTTGGATTGCCCAGATCGCGCGCGAGTTGACTGTAGCTCCTGGTCTCGCCGCGGGGAATTGCGCGCAGCGCCTGCCAGACCCGAAGTTGGAAGACGGTCCCGCGCAGGTCCAGCGATTCCTCGCCGGCAGGCCTCCGCAAGAGATCGTTGCCTTCGCGCACACAGGCGAGCGCCGCATCCACCAGCCGCGCGAGCGAAGCATCGCGGCGCAGCTTCGCCATTGGAAATTCGTTGCGCAGACTGGTTTCCGCCTCCGACGAGGTTGACCCCAGCGCCAGCCAGCAAAGCCCGCGTTCGGTTGCGCCCACAACCATCCATCCAAACGGGGTACGCTCGCAGCACCAGCCAATCTGCTCGCCCTCGCCGCCCTGCGCGAACTTCGCCGGCGTCATGCCCAGGGCCGCGCCCTCATACGCGCGGCTCGAAGACCCAAAGCCCGCTTCGTAGATCGCATCTGTCACCGTTCCTCCCTGCCTGAGCGCCGCACGTAGCCCGCCCGCGCGAAGCGCCCGCTGATACTGCAACGGGCTCACGCCCAATTCCTGCTTGAACATCCGCTGCACCGTGAATGGACTCAACCCAGCCACACGCCCCAACTCCGCCAGGGGAACCGCGCGATCGACGTTGCCCTCAATGTGAGAGCGAATCTTGTCCAAAGGTCTGCCCCACGCAGTGGTGGGCTTGCAGCGCTTGCATGCGCGAAATCCCGCCGCCTGCGCGCCCTCGGCAGATGCAAAGAAACGCACATTCTCTCGCAGCGGCCGCCGGCTCTTGCAACTCGGCCTGCAGAAAACGCCTGTCGTCGTAACCGCATAGAAAAATAGCGCCGATGGATCGCGTGCAAGAAGCTGCGTCCACGCTGTTTCCGTATCCATCATTGACATTCTCTTCGCGTGCGAGCTATCGCTCGTTGCCTGTTGCGCTGGACTCTTCATGGGAACGATGATCGCCCATCGCCGAGGATGCGCGCACTCCGATTCTTGCGCGCAATTCGAATTGTTTCCGCCGCCGCACCGCGCTCAATCCCCGTTCAATTCCACCAGCCGCTTGAGCACCGCCTCCGCCCGCTCCAAGTCCGCCTCGGTGTCCACGCCAATCGTGTCCCTCGGCGCCGCGGCCACATAAATATCGATCCCGCTTTCCAAAAAACGCAACTGCTCCAGCCGCTCCACGGCCTCGATCCACGACGTCGGCAGCTCCGCAAACCGCTCCAGCGTCGCCTTGCGATACGCATAAATCCCCAGGTGCTTGCGGTAGCCCGCAAACCCCGTCCTGTCCCGGTCAAATGGAATCGTCGCGCGCGAAAAATAAAGCGCGCGCCCGTCCATCGCCGTCACCACTTTCACCGCGTTCGGGTCCGCAATCTCCAGCGCCGGGCAGCGCACCGCAAGCGTGGCCACCTGCACCTCAGGCCGCTCAAACAACGCCAGCAGCGGTGGAAAGAAATCAGGCGTCAGCGTCGGCTCGTCTCCCTGGATATTGACGTACACATCGGCGTCGATCTCCCGCGCCACCTCGCGCACCCGGTCTGACCCGCTGGTGCAGTTCGCCGAGGTCATCGCCACCGGTATTCCCCGCTCGCGGCACGCTGCCGCCACTTCCTCCGCGTCGGTCGCCACAACCACCGGGTCCATCAGCCCGCTCCCGGCTGCGGCGCGCCACACCCACTCCACCATCGGACGCCCGGCAATCTCGCGCAGCACCTTGCGGCTGAGCCGCGTGGAGCTGAGACGCGCGGGAATCACGCCGGCAATCCGCAACTTACTCATGCAGTTGAGTGTAACGGGAAGGGCGCACGGCTTCCCACCCCGATCCTGCAACCTTTGCGGGATCGGGTGGGAAGTTTCGTGCGAAATGTGGGGGACTTTACAGTTTTGTGTGGCTGCCGTCGCAGAATCCGGGGTTTGCCGTGTGCTTGCAGCCGCAGAAATACACCGTATTGGTCTCGGTGGCCTCAAACTTTACCGGAGTAAATTCGGTGGTCTTGTGGCTGCCGTCGCAGAAAGGCTGGTTCGCGCTCTGGCCGCAGGAACACCAGTAGTAGCTCTTGCCGGCTTCCACTTCGACCGGGTACGGACTCTTTTGGGCAATGATCGGTTCTGCCATCGAGATTCTCCTTGAGTAGGGAAAGTTGGGTGGGTATAGGTTGACGAGAAAGGATGCAAAGCCAGGAGAAAATACCTGTTTGAACAAGTATATCCTGGCGCCCGCGCCGTACAACTCCGCACCAACAAAAGAGTTGAGAATTTATTTCGGGTCCTACCCGCAATCGCGCCCCAACCAACGCCGTGCGAGCCTCCCGCTAAGTGCCCCATCCATTCGCATCCTTCTGGCAAAAGGGTGGGAAGCAGTACCTCCGTGCGAGCCTCCCGCGAGCGTCTGCCGCACCGCAGGTGCCGACTGCCCAACGCAGGTGGTTTGACCTCCAATCCAGCCGCCCGTATCATCAAGAATGGGATGCGGATTTCGATCCGCCTCCCCAGCGGCCCTCGCGGCCCGCGCCTCTTCCGGCGGAGTAGCTCAGATGGTTAGAGCGTGGGATTCATAACCCCAAGGTCGGCAGTTCGATCCTGCCCTCCGCCACCAATATAAGTGATTGATTATAAATGTTTTAGAATGATTTATTGAGGTTGCGAGTATGAGTCACGTGTCGGCTTTGAATTCGCTTTAAGAATCAATAATTAATTTGGGCCAAGTTTGCGGACGCAACTCAATTACTTCAAACCTGCCGCAATTGTCTTTGTCAGGGACCCGCTTGCGTCGTCATCATTCAGCGCCCACACGTAGGCGCCGCCAAGCTTGTTCTTCTTGATATAGGCGGTCTTCGCTGCCGCTGAAGATGGGTCGTCGTAGGAATAGAACGTTCCGGTAGTGGGGTTGTAGAGTGTCGCTCCGACTCTCGCCGAGTCGAACCAGGCGGTGTAGCCATTTTTATTCGTAAGGTTCTCGAGGGTCGAGTAGGTTAGAAATCCGGGAGTCAGCAGGGTGTCGCAACCTGGCGAGGGGGCTGTCTTGCTCGGATTCGGACAGAGACCGGAGCCGTCGGCAAGGAGAACCGGGGAATCGCCTGCTGCGCTCTGGTATAAGCCGTGGTGAACGCTTTGGACGCCGGTCCAGCCGACGGCATACAAGGGTAAACCCATGGTGTACTTGGCTGCCGGCACACCCGCCTGCAGATAGGCTCTTACGGTCGCATCGATATAGCGGGCGGATGTATGCAGAGGGTCCGCATCGACATCGTAGAGCGCGGACGACTCATTGGTTTGCTTGTCCCAGGTCCCGGCATAGTCGTAACCGTCAATGGTGAGGAAATCCACTTCGGCCGCGGCGGCCTTCAACTCGATGTTGGCATATTTTTTGGGATCCGCGGGCGAGTCAAACGTCAGGGTATATTTCTTGCCGGTGATCTTCGTCAGGGCATTCAGTTGCGTACGGAACTCTTTCAGCAGAGCGGTGAAGTTCTGCTTGTCCTCCGCCGCCGGGAACTCCCAATCGATATTGAACCCGTCGAACAGACCTGGAGCTTGAACACCTGGGGCAATGTTCCCCTTGACGAACATGTCGATGCACGAAGCGGCGAGCGCGGTACGGCCCGCCGCGCTGCCAGCCGAGGTAGCAAAGCCTGACACGTTGCCGGCCTGGCCTCCCAAAGAGATCAGCACTTTCAGGTTTGGATGGAGGGTTTTGAGCTGCTGGATCGCGCCAAAGTTGCCGTAGAGCGGCGCGGTATAGGCCTTGCCGCTGACGCTGGGCACGGTTTCCTGATAAGCGGCTAACGGATCGGCGATGGCGCATGCCGGGGATGAAGTCGGGGTCACGTTGCCGAAGGCGTAGATGAGGTGCGTCAGTTCATTGGCGACGCCGTTTTTTTCCAAATCCGCAATGTTGTAATGCGCATACCCGATGCCCCATTCCTCGAAATACCCACCGAAAACCTTGCTCTCGCCGCGTGCTTGCGGAAAACACTGGGACGCACATGCAGCCAGAGCCAGCAGACCGGACAAAGCCGCGCGGCGCGAAGGGAGCAGGGAATGTGAGGGCACAGCAAACGCCTCCGGAATCTGTAACGTATGATCGTGCTGAGTATATCTGCTATACAGCAGGCCTCGCAACTACGTCGTCGGTTTGGAGATGACGCTGGCTGGGAAGCGCATCTTTCCGAGGATTGATCAGGACCGTGAGCGTGGGTTTTTCGCTATGATTCAGCGCCAATCGATTCTTGGATGCGCGCAGCGTGTTTCGTCGATCAACAGAATCTCACCCCGCGCGGCCGCTCCGACAGCTCTATAGCTCATATCTCTCGTGTCGTTTGAAGATCGATTTGGATGCCGGTTGCGCGTTCCTGCGTCAGCGGGTGAGAATTCGAATGGAGGCTGCTTTGACACTCAGGTTGAAACAGCGGATGGCCCTTTGCCTGGTGCTGGTCATGCCTGCCTGGACGTTGCCCTCGAGATCGCAGAGCGATGCGCGCCAGGCAGCGTTCTCTCTGGAGCAACAGGGAAAGACGGTTGAGGCCGAAGCCGCGTGGGCGGCACTGTCCAAGGCGCGTCCCACCGATCCCGAACCCTTTGCCCACCTTGGCCTTCTCGAAGCTCACCAGGAACACTATGCGGAGGCGATCGCTTCTTATCGCAAGGCGATGGCGTTGAACCCGGCAATGCCCCGCTTGCGCTTCAATCTCGGCCTTGCGTACTTCAAGGCAGCCGATTACAAGGAGGCATTGGAGCAGTTCAAACCAATGCTCAAAACTCTGCCTTCCGATTCAGACGAGGCGCAGCGCCTGGTCATTCTGATCGGCATGTCGCACTATGGGCTGGGAGAATTTGCGGCATCCGCCCCCTATCTGAAACGGGCCGCGGAGCACGACACACAGAACCTGACGCTGCTGTTGACCCTGGCGCATAGCTGCCTGTTGTCCAGGCAATACCAATGTGTTCTGGATGCCTTTCACCGGATCGTGGCGTTGAATGCTGAGTCTGCCGAAGCGGACATGCTGGTGGGCGAAGCCTTGGATGAAATGAAGGATACGATTGGGGCCACACGCGAGTTCCGAGCCGCTGTTACGGCCAATCCCAAGGAGCCCAATGTACATTTCGGTCTGGGTTACCTGTTGTGGACCCAGGGCCAGACCCATGAAGCTGCTCAGGAGTTTCAAGCCGAACTCGATAACGATCCGGAGCATATCCAGGCGATGCTCTATCTCGCCGATTCTGAAATTCAAATGAATCGGATGGAAGACGCCCGGCCATTGCTGGAAAAATCGGTGAAAATTAACCCCGCCAATCCTATGGGGCATCTCGATCTGGGCATCGTCTACGCGGAAGCCAGCCTGCGGGAGGACGCGGCGCGCGAGTTCAAGCAGGCAATCGCCCTCAAGCCCAACGATGTGAAAGCCCACTACCGGCTGGCCCGCCTTTATCGTTCCATGGGAAAGACGGCTGAGGCCAATGCTGAACTCGCCAAATCCAAAAACCTCAATGAGGCTGCCGACGAAGGATTTATTAATGCGATGTCCAAAGCTCCACACCAGAACCCAGCACCTGAAAAATCTCCAGCGGAAAAGTGACTGCCGAGCCGATTGATTTCCTTCCGAGGAGAATGATCCACCAACGGCGAAGGCCGGAGCATCGCTCCGGCCTTCGCTTATTCAGGATTGATCATCGTGAGTTAGAAGGTGACCTTTCCACCCATCTGAAGCAGACGCGGTTCGTGATCGGAGGTGACGTAGCCGAAGTTGGCAGTGCCCAGCGTGGTGTCGATATTCCCGAAGTTGGGGTGGTTAAAGACATTGAAGGACTCGACGCGCAGTTGGACATTGACGTGCTCGCCGATCTTGGTGTTTTTCGCCAGAGCGATGTCCCACTTCTGGAAGCCCGGTCCAAGGATCGTGCCCGTGCCCAGGTTACCGAACGCACCGGCAGCGGGAGCAAACGATGAGGTCGAGAACCAGCCCGCACCCGTATACCCTGGCTTCTTGCTCATCGTGACTGAACCCACCTGATTAGGACGCGCAGAGCCGTAGGAAGAGATGCCCAGGCCGCGAAGGCCGGTGCCCGCGGGACTGGTGGTCAGGCAGAGTCCGGTGTTCGGATCGGTCGGGCATTGAAACGGATCGCCTGTCTGCGTGATCGTGTTTGAGGCGCCGGAGGTGTAGGTGGTGATGCCGGAGAGTTCCCAGCCGCCCAATAGTTTTCCTTCCGCCCCGCTCTGCCCCTTGAAGAAAGGCAGCGCGTAGACGTAGTTGAAGATCAGGCTCTGCGGCTGATTGAAGGTGGCCGGACCGTAATCGCCCTTGATGTTATAGCTGTTTTGGATGGTGGAGCCGGCGTAGTTGAAGGTGGAGGCCAGATCACCGTTGCGATCTTCCGATTGTGTGGTCAGAACCTTCGACCATGTATAAGAGGCGCCCACGGTCAGGCCCTTGTTGGAGCGATGGTTCAGCGAAATCTGCAGCGCGTTGTAGTTGCTGGTGAAGATCGGGTTTCTGTCCTGAATGTGGTCATAGCCCAGATAAGGACGGATCGCGTTGACATCGGTATTGGGTGTTGCAGCCAGCCTGTCTCCAACCTTGGGCTGGTTTAAGTTGATCTCGCCCACCAGATGGCGGGCCTCGTTGCCTACATAAGCTACGGAAAGAACCGTGGTGGGCAGCAATTGGCGCTCAACGGTCAGGTTGTAGTCAAAGTAAGTCGGAACCCGGAAGATGGGGTTGCCGGTTGCGACGATCGCGCTGGGGCCCAGGGACGCGGTGACCAAACCGCTCGGATTCGGATGGTCGAAGGTGGTGTTGTTGACTGAAATGGTCTGGTTGATCGGCGGATCGGCAAAGGCGTTGCCCTCCCATATGCCGTCCATGGTGCGATCGTAGAAGAGGCCGAAGCCACTGCGGATCGAGGTGACGCCATGTCCGTCGGGGTTGTAGGCAAACCCGACGCGCGGGGCGAAGTTGGCATTGTCGTTGGGGTTCACGTCTCTGCCGTAGGGCGAGCACTGAACCAGTGGGCCGATGGCTTGCGCCGTCGCGCAGTGCCCGTTGTAATTCGGGAAGATAAGCCCATTGGCATAGGTGTTGGCCACCAGTGGGGTGCCCCCAATTGTCTGACCCGGATTGTAGTTACCGGTGAGCGGGTTGATGGTCGGAGCATCCGACGCGTTATACAGCAGCGGATCGAAGTTGGTTAAAGTATTGTTCCTGTCCCAGGGCGAAGGAAATCTGCTCCAGCGAACACCGAGGTTTAATGTCAAACGCTGTGAGATCTTCCAGTCGTCGTTGAGGTAGGCTTCAATGTTGACGAAGTTGAGGTCGGGAACGATGTCGCGGCTTACCTGCGCGTAGCTGTATACCGTGCCTGTCAGGAAATCCGCAAATGGAATATCCGGCGCACCACTCCCGGTACCGAAGCCGAAGCTCGCATCGCCGTAGGTGGCATTTTCGGTCTTGATCATCTGCTGAATCTGGAAGCCGGTGCGAAGGGTATGCTTGCCGAAGGAAAACGAGAGGTTGTCAAAGTAGGTGCGGTCCAGGTTGCGCTCTCCGTATGGATCGCTGCCTGCCCCAAAGCCCGTCGTGGCATCGGCAAAGCCAATGCCCGGCATGCGCCCGTAGGGGTCGCTCCCAAAGGCATACGCGCCCGTCGAGCCGGACGTCAAAGCGCTCACGTAGGCCGGATTGTCGGCAAAATCGCCGCTCTCGAACTTCGCGTTGATGGTGCCCTGCGCATAGGCAAACTCCAATTCGTTGACGATCTTCGGCGAGATGGCCCAGGTCAGGTTGCCGACCACGTTCTTGCCGGGCGTGCTATAGGCGGCTGCGGCCGCGCCTGGATACTGCGGGCCATTCCACAGTCCGCTGGGGTCCACCTGCGGATTACTGTCGTTCATGCCGCGCGCGTAGAAGTGGACCTTGTCGTTGAAGTAGTGATCGATGCGGATGATGTCGTCGCGATAATCGTTCGTCGAAGGTTGGTTGAAAGTCAGAGACCCGCTGGAGTTGGCGACCTTATCAAACAGGTTGGTCAGATAAACCTGCGCGTTTTGGCTGAAAGCGCTGGTAGGAATCTGTGACGTTTGCGTGCTTGCGGTGTAGACGGCCATCGGATACTGGGCCGTGATATCGCCCGCAAAAGTGCCGCCAACTTCAGCCGTGGTGGGAGGAGTCAGAGTGGAGCTGGTTCCCGCCTGGTTGATCTTGTGCCAGTCCTCTGACCAGAAGAAGAACGTCTTCTTCTTTTCCTCGTTGTAGACCTTGGGAATGTAGACGGGACCGCCGATGACAAAGCCGTAGACGTTCTGATGGTAGACGCCGGGCTGGTTGGGAAGGCCCTGGCTGATCTCGGAGTTCTTGTTGAGCCAGTCGTTCGCATTGAAGTCGGTGGTGCGGACGTACTCATACCCTTCGCCGTGGAAGGAGCTGGTGCCGTTGCGCGTGGCCACCACAACCTGGCCGCCTCCCGAACGTCCGTAGCCGGCGTCGTAGTTGCCTCTTGCCAGGGTGATTTCCTGGATAGCTTCCATGCTGGGCTGGCTTGTCGCGGTGGCGTTGGAGCCGGAGTCGTTGATGTCGGCGCCGTCCACCGTCCAGTTGTTCGCCGTGCCGCGAGCGCCGTTGACCGACATGCCCGTGAAACTCGACGAATCCTCGTCGCCCAGCATATTCACAACGCCCGGCTGCAGGGTCACCAACTGCGTAAAGTTGCGGCTGTTAATCTCAAGCTCGCGAATCTGGATGCCTGAGATCGTGCCGGCCTGGCCGCTGGTCTCGGTATCGATTTGAACCGGATTGTCTTCCACGGTCACCGTTGTGTTGACGGAGCCTGTCTTCAGGATTGCGTTAAAGGCATGCTTTTCCGCCACATTCAAAACGATATCCTTGCCCTTGAATGTCTCAAAACCCGGAGCCGTCACGGTGATCGAATAGGTTCCGGCTGACAGGTTGGTGGCGACATAGTTGCCGGAGCTATCCGACTCCACAACGCGAGCCGCACCATTGACGCCGCCCAAGGCAATTGTGACGGATGCGTGAGAAATCACCGCGCCGGTAGAGTCCGTGACAATGCCGCTGAGCGTGGCAGAGATTTCCTGGGTGCGCGCCATCGGCGGAAAGAAGATGAGGGAGAACAACAGCGTGAACAAAAGCGCCGGGAATCTATAGTTTTGGAAAAAACTTACCATCTTCCCTGAGTTTTCCAGGGATGAATTGTCCCTTCGGAACGGGGACGTGCAATCAGTTGACCTCTGAATTTGAATCATTGCCATTGCACCTTTCTTTGAGGTGGGTTGGTTTCCGTGCGTTAGACGCGGAGGCGAGTTGGATGCAGAATCATGGAATTGAAAGACCGCGGAGAGATTGCCGCCTGGGAAGATCCAGAAGTACTAGGGTGTATCGACATATACCGGTGCGCAGCGTTGCGAGGAAAAATCCGGCCAGACGAAGCGGAGGCCGAAGACTGTGGCGGGTCCACCTTCGAGGCCGACAATGAAGTATGGCCGGATTTTAACCGCAACCCGAAGGGACGGGGCCATTTTCCCTCATTTCTTCGTCAATCGTCGCTAGCAGACACCCGGTATGCGTCGCTCCTCTTTCCTCGAACTGAGAAAAAATGGCTCCCGTCGCTGTGCGCCGGTATATGTCGATACACCCTAGCTCCTCTCCACTTCCGTCCTCTGATCGGGAATGCCGGGCCCGCGAAGCGGCTTTGCTTATTCGGCACTGGACTGCGAATCGTTAATGTACTATATAGCAGTCGAGATTTAACGTGTCAAGGGAAAAAGCCGTGCTACTGAGCATGTCCACATCGCCTCTGCGGAAAAACAGGGCCGTGCTGCATGGAATCAACAACGTACCTGCCCATAATGCTCGTTGTTCACGACTCATCCCCTGCGAAATCCCTTTGCCAGCCCCGTCTCTTGGCGCCGCACAAATCCAAATATGGGGGTGCGTGGACACATTGAGAACATCCGGATATGCTTCAACAGCTCTATAGCTTTTTCTCAATCTACAACCATTCAACCCTTTCGATCGAGGTATCTTGAATGCAGATCAATGGGAACAATCGTGAAAACGGCGCCCGGCTCGTATGAATAAAACAGTTGCGTCAACACGCACTCGGAAAAACGAACCGGCGTACAAGCGGATCCAAGCCGCTATCCGTGAGCGGATCGACTCCGGCGAACTGAAGCCGGGCGACGTCGTTGGCTCGGAAAGAGAACTCGCCAGAATTCACGGCGTCAGCCTGATGACCGCGCGCCACGCGCTGGCGGGCCTGGCTCAAGAAGGCGTCGTCGAACGCCGGCATGGTGCAGGCACGTTCGTCGCGCCGCCGCGGATTCACTTCAACAAACTCGTCAGCTACACGGAGCAAACGGCGAGTTTGGGTTTAATGCCGCGTTCCAGGATTTTGTCTTCGGGCATCGTGAAACGGGAGCAGGAAATCGAGGCGAAGCTTGGATTGTCGCCCACCACCCGTCTTATAAGAATCGAACGGGTCCGTTCCGCCGCCAATGAGCCCGTTGCGCTTGAGGTTTGCTATCTGTCGGCCGAGGAATTCCAGGTTGTGCTGGATGCTCCGCTCGATCGGACCTCCCTTTTTGGAACGCTCGAACGCGAATGCGGAATTGAACTCGCCTACGCCGACGAGGAGGTCGACGCTACCTATGCCGATCACCGCATTTCCAAGCTGTTGAGTATTCCCAACGGCGCGCCGCTGCTTCGAATTCGCCAGTTGATCTTTTCAACTAAGGGTCGTGTCATCGTTTATGTCACAGGTCTCTACCGTTCCGGCCGGCACACCCTGAGGATTCGCCGCTTCCGTTAAGACCTTGCGATCGCCAGGACAGGAATTGGGCGAGGCCATGACCTTCCGCGGCGATGGAGAAGACACGTTGCGACAACTGAAAGTGCACATGAGCCCGCAGTCGAAGCACATCCTGGATTGGCTCCGCATCGCGATGAAGCTGCCGAAGATCAACCAGCCCTAGCGGCGGTACGGTTACCGTTTGAAGTGGTCCACCGACACCGTGTTGAAAACCGAGAGCCTTCTCCAAGGCCTCGCGCCCGTGCACGAGCGTGCCAAACCTGTTGACCGTGTTTGCCACGAAATCGAAATTTTCATCCGTGCGCAAGCCGCTCTCAACGTTGATTCGGGAAGAAAGCTCACTTGATTGCAAAACGCCGGGTCACTCATCGAGATCATATTCTGCCCATTTCATCATTCCGGGCAGCGGTCTCCTATGCCAGTTCAACTGGGAAGTCGAAGGGTCCCATATCTGGTTTGGATGGCGAAGACCCGTGTACTTAAAACGTACTTGGAAACCGCGTATATGGCGTTCTGGGCGCTTTGAGTAGCGAATATTCTCAGTAAGTTGCTTTTTCAATGACAAGAAACGGTTCGATCGCGGCCTGTGTCACAAAGCTCTTAGCCCCGCCACTCTCTCTCGGACAGCGGCCGCGCGTGCGGTCAAAGTCGGGCCATCCCTGTTTCGGCTCTTGCCGAAGCCGGAACTCCCAGGGCTCGACTGAAGGGTGAATAGAAATGAAGTTGACAGAGACTTTATCGACAAGTGCAAGCTGGAAGAGGTTGGGCTGGATGACGGTCGCGCTGGCGGCGGCGGCCGGCGTTCAGCAGGCAAGCGCGGCAACGGTCATCAACGCCTGCGTTAGAAATTCCAATGGCCTGACGCGTATCGTGGCGTCTGCCCACGAATGCCACGCAGACGAGCACTTTGATTCCTGGTCCATCCAGGGGCCGGCCGGACCCATCGGATCTCAAGGCGCCACGGGCGCACAGGGCACGCCGGGCGTAGCCGGGCAGCAGGGTCCCGCGGGGCCGGCGGGCGCTAAGGGCGCAACCGGTGCCACCGGTGCTCCGGGGGCGCAAGGCGTTGCCGGACCACAAGGTCCAGTAGGCGCAACCGGGGCCACAGGCGCGGCAGGACCAGCAGGAGCACCTGGCCAGAATGGCGCGGTCGGCACAGCAGGACCGGCCGGGCCGACGGGCGCACAGGGGCCTGAAGGACCGGCCGGCGCGCCGGGAACTATCCCCGCCAATCTGCAGGCCCTCTCCGATCAGCTCAGCCCAAGCGGGTACAACAACGGCAACTTCCACAACGCATCGAGTTGCTACGTCGGCGACATCGTGCTCAGCGTGAACGGCTACGGCACCACCGGCGGCGGTACCGACTCGGGCGCATGGACTCCGGCGGATGGAAGCTTGCTTCCCATCAACACTGACACGGCGCTTTTTTCGCTCATTGGAACCACGTTTGGCGGCGACGGAACTACAAACTTTGCACTGCCCGACCTGCGCCCGTTTGCGCCCAAGGGGCTCCAATATTCAATCTGCATGTTCGGAATCTTCCCCTCGAAAAACTAGCGCGCAAGCGAGTACTTCAACCAATATGAAAGAGCCCGCGGCAAGTCCGCGGGCTCTTTCATCTGTCGTTGATTCGCGCTGATCGCTTCGCCCCACTTGCAGCAACGGGTTGCGCGGCTCCGCGATGGACAACCCGCTCCGCCTGCCCTGCCCACCTTTACTCCCACCCGCCCGATCCCACAGATCCAGCCCGGTCCCAGGGATGCGTGCTGTTACCGGCCAAGCGGCGTTCCGCCAGCAGCCTCCGCGACCAGTTCCACACCGCATCCGCTTTGCGCAACGCTTCGCGCGCCTTCTCAAGCGCTTCCGCCGCCAATACCGCGGTTGTCGCCCGTGCAGTGGGAACATCCGATTTTCCGGGGGGCACAGGCTGCTGGGCGGTGACGCTCGCGGCCAGCAAACCTGCCGCGCAAAGTCTCACGGCACAAGCCGTCAGTCGATTCACGGAAACCGCCCTTGCGCTCAATTGCGCGGAAAGCGCGAGTCCGTGCGCCGGTTACGTGTTCAGGCTCGTTGCCTGGATCATTTCTGCTGTCCGCCTTGACCGGGATCGCGCAAATGAGCCAGCTCGATCCGCGCACGCCGTTCATAATCCCCATGAAGCGCGACCGTGCGCCCCAGGAATTTCTGCGCCGAAGCTGCATCGTTGCGAGCCAGCCAAATCTGCGCCTGGTAGTACAGTGCCGCCTCCTGCTCGGGTGAATCGCCGGCTCCGCTCACGCCCCGAAGGCTCTTCGCCGCGCCATCCAGGTCACCCTGGTGCATCTGGCAGATTCCACCAAAAAACCGTGCGGCCAGCGAATCCCGGTCCGCCGCCGGCACTCGCGACAATTCCGTGACCGCATTCATGCAGTCCTGCCTCGAATACGCTTTCATTCCCGCAACAAACGCGGGATTTCCCGTCTCTCCGCGCAGGTTATTCAACCGAAAGGCTGGCAGCGCCAGGTCGGCCAGTTGCGAAACTGCCCTCGACGCCGGAAAGACCGCCGGGGGCCGTGCCGCCGGTCCAGCCTGCGGAATCGGAGTGGCCGGATTGGAGGCCACCGCGGGCTGCTGCGCGATCCGGCCAGCTCTCAAAACGAAAAAGCCTGCAACCAGAACTGCGGCAATGGCTCCCACCGCCGCAAAACGAATAGGCCATGGAATTGGCGCCCTGGTCTGCACGCGTGGCGCGGTGCGAAGCTTGCCCGCAATTGCCTGCAAAGCCTCCACCTGGGCTAGGCAAACCGGGCATTCGAAATAGTGCTCCTCAAAGATAAGTGCTTCAGAATCAGGGAGCTTCCCCAGGAGATAGGACTCCAGGAATTGTTCTGCCGGTGCTCCTGTGCAGTTGGTCATATTTTTTCTCCCTTTACAGAGTGGGAAAAGGAAATTGTTTGTGACTTACGTTGCACAAATTCCATGACCCGCCGAGTCGCCCGCACTTTCCGCTGCCGCACCACGTCGGAGCTCAGGCGCAGCCGGACGGCAATCACCCCCGGCTTCAGCCCATCCACCAGGGTCATCTGGAGGATGCTCCTGTCCAGTGGTTCCAGGCTGGCAATGGCGCTCATGGCCAGTCGTTCCCGCTCCATCTCCTCCACTGCATCCTTTTGGGAAGATAGGTCGGGCAGGCTGTCGGGAAGCTCCAGCGACTCCGGCCGGCGAACCGCGCCGCGGTAGTGGCTGTTCAGCAGATTCCTGGCAATCGCAATCACAAATGAAGATAGTTTTGCCGGCTCCCTGAGTTGCCCCCGGCGCAAAGCGCAAAGCGCCTCAATCATCGCATCCTGAAGCAGGTCCGCCGCCAGGTCCGGGTTGCGCGAGCGCGCCAGCAGCATGGCCTTGACCGGCCGCAGATAGCGCTGAGCAAACGCCTGCTCTGCCTCCCGGTCCCCGCCCACAATCGCCCTCACGAGCCGCTCATTTTCCTGTGCGGCCTCATCGATCAACGAGCTTTCTGGAGAGATCGGTTCGTCGTTCATCCGGTCGTTCTCAACCCCTGGGCCAGCGGAGCCATTCTCTCACGCGGACGTTCCACTGCTACAGGGACATCTTTGACCCGTATTCGTCCAGTGCCTCCGCCAGCCGCTCCAAGGCAGCCGCGGTCATCGCCGGATCGCCTCCGATGCCGATCCGGAAATGATCCGGCATATCGAAGAACTCCCCAGGAACGACGCTGGTTTCAAAACGCGTGCGCAACAGGCCGATGAACTCCTTCACCGAGCCATGCGTCAATCGCGGAAACGTCACCGTTCCCCATGGGCCGCGGAATCCGGCCAGATCGCTTCGTCCGGCAAAGAATCCATCGAGCGCACGGCGATTGACCGCGAGGATTCCGCGGGCGCGCGCGTCGATTTTCTCAAGATTGTCGAGCGCAATCACACTCAGCAGATCGCCCGGATGCACCGGCGTCGCTCCAAACAGATCGTTCAATCTCCACATGCGCTTTGCCAGCGCCGGCTGGGCCAGAATCCAGCCGCACCGCAGTCCACTCAGCCCGTAAGCCTTGGTCAGGCTGTTGGTCACCACAAAGCAATCGGCAAGATGAAAGCACGACCGCACAGAATGGTCGTACACCATGTCCAGATAGACCTCATCCACCAGCACGCGTGCGCCCACGGTCGCGGCAATTTCCGCAATCCGGGTCAGCGTCTCCTCGCTCGTGAAAGCTCCCGAAGGATTATGCGGATTGGTCAATACAATCAGCGTCGTCTTCGGCGTAATCTTCTCCCTGATCTCATCCGGGTCGATCTGAAAATCGCATTCGGCGCGGCGATCGAAACGGAGTATGTTCGCGCCAAGATAGGAAGCCACCTCGAGAATCGGCCCGTAACCCGGCCGCTCGATGAGCACGTCGTCTCCCGCGGAGAGCAGCGCGGCCATCGCCAGGTGATTGGAAAATGTTGTGCCGGCCGCGGCCACCACGCAATCGGCCGTCACGCCGCATTTGCGAGCCAGCCGCTCCAGAAGAGGCTGGTATCCGTAAGCGTCCGGCCCGTTGATCTCCAGATCCTGAACGGACACGGGCAGCTCCGCCAGCGGATAACTCATGATGCCGCTGGTGGCCAGGTTGTACTTTTCCCGGGAGCAGAGCTTCGCCCACTCAAGATAAACCGAGGCAGTTGCACGCGGTGCAAGATTCATCCAATACACTCCTGTTTCTGGCGGCGCCGCCATCCGAGATACACGGGGATTCCCAGAAGCAGAATCAACACGCCGATTAAACTGTTACGTGGATATTTGTACAACGTATTCGCGACGATCGCCCAGCACGAAAACACAAAGACAGCCGTGCTGAATGGATGTCCAGGCACGCGAAAGCCGGGCTGCTTCGGGGCTTCGTGCCGGTCGCGGCGGCGCAGCACGAACAGACACGTCGCCGTCAGCCCGAAGAAAAGAAAATCGATGGGAATGAAAAAGTTGAGAATCTGCTCGTACTTCCCCGTCATCGCAATCACGATTGCCCACACACTCTGCAGGATAATTGCGACAACCGGAACGTGCGTCCTGGGGCTCAGATACGCAACGCTGCGAAAGAAAAGCCCGTCCTTGGCCATGGCGAAGTAGACGCGCGGCGCAGTCAACACCGACTGGCTCAGAAAGCCCACCGTCGATACCGCGATGCCCAGCGCAATCAGCCGGGCTCCCGGCTCGCCGGCCACCAGCCGCATCACCGCGCTGGCCGGCACATTCGTCTCGGCCAGCGCTGTCGCGCCTAGCGCGCGCACGCAAACCAGGTTCACTGAGACGTAGAGAACCACAACGCTCACAACCCCGATGATCAGCGCACGCGCAAGATTTCTGCGCGGGTTTCTGATCTCGCTCGCAATAAAGTTCGTCGTCTGCCATCCGCCGTATGAAAAAACAACAGGCACCATCGCCGCGCCAATCGCAGTGAACAGATCAATCGACACCGGGCGGTCCAGCACCGGATGGAGCAGTGGAAACGGCCTCTTGAGAAGAAAGAATCCCGCGCCCACCAGGCAGGCGATCGCCGCAATCTTGAGCACCATCAGAATGCTCTGTACGCGGCCGCCAGGCTTGACCCCGAGGCAGTTGATCGCCGTCAGCACCGCGAGCGTTGCAATCACCACCGTCGATTCGGAACAGGGCAGGTTCGTCAGTTCAAGAAAGTATCGTGCAAACGTAACCGCCACGGCAGCCATGCCGCCTGTCTGAATCACCAGCAGCAGCGCCCATCCATAAAGAAATCCGAACACCGGATGCAGCGCCCGGCGCAGGTATTCATATTGGCCGCCCACTTCGGGGATGCGGTCGGCCAGCTCCGCATAAACAAACGAGCCGAGGATCGCAAGGACGCCGCCCGCGATCCACACCGACAGAATGAGCACCGGAGAATGCAGCCGCTGTGCGACCACATAGGGGTTCATGAAAATGCCGGCGCCCACAATGCCGCCCATCACCATCATGGTGGCGTCGAAGAGGCCGAGCTGGCTGGACGGCTTGATGCCCGCAGGGACTTCCACGTTCGAGTCGGATCGTGTCACCGTCAGGATTCTCCAGAACCGGGAAATACTGCTCAGCCTCCCGAGTTCGCGCGGAGGACCTGTCTCATGAGTATCTCGGCGCAGGCGGCTTTCAGCAAGTCCCGATCCATCGCGATGCTTCGCGTGAGCACACCGATCTCAACATCATCTGCGTGCCGCACCGGCTCCAAGATGATACGTGACCCCGAATGAAAGCCGCAGGTCGTCCTGAATGTTCGAAGCGTTGTTGGGCAGCGCGGTACGCACATACTCCGCCTGAATCAGCCGTACGCCCAGGTGTTTGCTGAAGAGCAGATTCACTCCCGCTCCCGCTTCGATGGAGAGCGAATTTGCGCTTGAGGTAGCGGCTTTGGACGCCGGATAGACGCCGTCGAAGCCATACACTTCGCCAAACAATCCCTGTCCGAAAATCTGCAAACGGCGCTCATCCGCGCGGCCGGTCCAGGTAGTGTAGGTGTAGCGCGGGCCGGCGGCGAAGGTGAGCGTGTTGACGTCAACCCCAGGCGCAACGCCGCCGGCATGGCTGCCCGTAAAGCTGGCCGCCACGCCAAGTCCATTCCAGAGGTTGACTGCCCCGTCCACGCCGCCGCCCTGCAACCAGAAACAACCGCAGTTTCCTGGAGCCAGCTTCGAACGCTCCAGCAAATAGCTGACCCCCAGGTCGCCGGAGAGTTGCGTTTTCTGCGCGGCGACGGGAGCCGTCTGCGCCCACGCACCGGTCGAGATCAGCAGGCAGGCCGCAAACCACAAGCCGCGCATCGAGAGCTTCATTCCACGCGTTGCAGGCATCTTCATCTGTCCCTTCTTACTCGATCGTGACAGTCACTGTTCCGGAGTGCGACAACCCACCCGAAGTCCCGGTGATGGTAATGGTGTAGGTGTGCGGCGCCTGGCCAAAGAAGCCGTTGCTTGATCCGCAACCGCTCAACCCGGTGACTGCGGCTAATCCCGCCCCCAGCAGCAACAGCACGCTCAGCATGCGGCCCAACCGTTTGCCGGCGCGGCGCATCCTGCCTGCAAAAGGCAACAGCATCAGCGCCAATGCAAACGGCGCAAGGCTGCCTGCAACCTTAGCCGCCTGCCCATCCGCATTGCGACGCGCGGCAAGCCCTGTGCCAGAACCGGACATTCCCGGCACAGCGTTGTGTGCCGTCGTGCTCGGGCTAAGCGTGAACGTCACGGTGGTCGCACCCGTGCCCGCGGGTATCGGGTTCGGTGAGAATGTGCCGGTATAGCCTGAGGGCAATCCACTTGACGTGAACGTAATATCCGACGGGAAGGTGGCTCCGTTGGTGGGTTTCACGGTGAAGGTGAATGACGCCGTGCCTCCGGGCAGGATCGTCGCGGAGGGCAAGGAGAAGTTGAACGAAAAGTCCTGCACCACCTCACCCAACGCTGAACTCGTCGAGACAAGGAAGTTTGAATCGCCGCCGTAGTCCGCGGTGATCGTGTGCGCCCCGACAGCCAGGCTCGACGTGGTGTAGCTCGCCACACCGCCGCTCAACGCGCCCTGACCCAACAGCGTTGTGCCGTCGTAGAACGAAACTGTTCCGCTCGGCGTGCCTGCCGTGGAAGTGACCGTCGCTGTGAATGTGATTGCATTGTCAAGCAACACCGGGTTGGCGTTGCTGGTAAGACTGGTGGACGAAGATGCCTTCGCGATCACCAGCGTTCCCGTCGCCGTACCTGCGTAGTTTGGATCGTTGACCGTGGCCACAACTGCGTAGCTGCTCGCAGCCGTCGGCGCCGTGGAACTGCCGTTGTACGTGAAGCTCACCGCGAGCCCGGAGGGCGTGGTGCTTGCCGTGGCCGACTCAGGCGATCCGCTGTACGTTTGCGCCAGGTTGCCCAGCTTCACCGTCGCCGCGGCCTTGCTGATCACCAGCGTGCCGGTCGCCGCGCCGCTGTAGTTGGCATTGTTGACCGTAGCTGCAACCGTGTAGCTGCCTGCCCCGGTAGGTGCCGTTGCCGACGTCGCATATGTGGTTCCGTTCGTGCCCGTGTACGTCAGATTCACCGTAAGGCCCGCAGGCGTGGTTGTCGCAGTTGCTGCCTCAGCCGAGCCTGAGTACGTCTGCGCAAGAGAACCCAGTGCCACCGTCGCCGCGGCCTTGCCGATCACCAGCGTACCCGAAGCCGTGCCACTGTAGTTGGCGTTGTTGACGGTCGCTGCAACCGTGTAGCTACCCGCCCCGGTGGGCGCAGTGGCCGACGTCGCATATGTGGTTCCGTTCGTGCCTGTATAGGTGAGATTCACCGTAAGGCCCGCAGGCGTGGTTGTCGCAGTTGCCGCCTCAGGCGATCCCGAGTAGGTCTGCGCCAGAGAGCCCAGCGTCACTGTCGCGTTAGCCTTGTTGACCACAATGCCTTGTTGCACCTGCGTCGCCGTTAGATAGTTGGCGCTGCCCACCTGATTTGCATCAATGATGAGGTTGCCTGCGCCCGTGATCGTCAGCGTATTCCCGGAAATGCTCCCAGTGCCGCTGGAGCTGGCGTCAATCGTGAACGTAACAGTGAGCCCCGAAGTCGACGTAGCCGAAAGCGTAACCGGCGCAACGCCGAATGTGACTGGCGAAATCGGCGCGGTGAAGTTGATCGTCTGTGCCGCCTTGTTGACGATGATCGTCCGTTGCAACTGGGTCGCGGCAGTGTAGTTCCCGTTGCCCGCCTGGTTCGCGTCGATCACGATCGTGCCTGCGCCCGTAATCGTCAGCGCATTCCCTGCGATGCTCCCAGTGCCGGTTGAGCTCCCGTCAATCGTGAACGCGACAGTGAGCCCTGAAGTCGACGTAGCCGAAAGCGTAACCGGCGCAACACCGAATGTGACGGGCGAAGTCGGCGCAGTGAAGTTGATGGTCTGCGCTGCCTTATTGACGACGATCGTCCGCTGCACCTGCGTCGCCGTTAGATAGGTGGCGCTGCCCACCTGATTTGCATCAATGATGAGGTTGCCTGCGCCCGTGATCGTCAGCGTATTCCCTGCGATGCTTCCAGTGCCGGTTGAGCTGGCGTCAATCGTGAACGTAACAGTGAGCCCCGAAGTCGACGTAGCCGAAAGCGTAACCGGCGCAACGCCGAATGCGACCGGCGAAATCGGCGCAGTGAAGTTGATCGTCTGCGCTGCCTTGTTGACAACGATCGTCCGTTGCACCTCGGTCGCCGTTAGATAGTTGGCGCTGCCCACCTGATTTGCATCAATGATGAGGTTGCCTGCGCCCGTGATCGTCAGCGTATTCCCGGAAATGCTCCCAGTGCCGCTGGAGCTGGCGTCAATCGTGAACG
>Ga0302201_10000029_pt1 | contig 116371 bp, 111 predicted proteins | sample II_Bog_N3_2_FD_194586 | JGI IMG/M metagenome (GOLD analysis project Ga0302201, IMG submission 194586) | Peat permafrost microbial communities from Stordalen Mire near Abisko, Sweden - II_Bog_N3_2 | ecosystem: Environmental > Terrestrial > Soil > Wetlands > Peat | place: Sweden: Abisko... | reverse complement strand
GGTCGTCTGCGCCGGGACCACCGTCACCTTGCAGCCTTCTCCGCGCAGTTTGCGCAGGATACTTTGCTTGATGCCGAAGTCGTAGGCGACTACGTGGAAGCGCGCTGGCTCGTCTTTTACTCCGACGATTTCATCGGGCAAGTGCGAGCGCTCGCCGGTCTCCCAGACGTAGGTATTCTTGGTGGAGACGACTTTGGCTAGATCCTGGCCGTCCATCTTTGGAATTGCGCGCGCTTTGGCGACCAGCTTTTCGGCGTCGTCTTCAAGCGTCGAGATCACGCCGCGCATTACACCGTTCGTACGCAGGTGGCGCACGAGGGCCCGCGTGTCGATATCGGCGAGCACCGGAATCTTGAACTGCTCCATGAACTCGTCGGTGACTTGCTGCGAGCGCCAGTTGGAGCTGACTTTCGAGAACTCGCGCACGATCAATCCCTCGATGTAGGGGCGCTGGGATTCGTTGTCTTCGGAGTTGGTGCCGTAGTTTCCGATTTCGGGGTTGGTCAGGACGACGATCTGTCCGGCGTAGGAGGGATCGGTGAAAATTTCCTGGTAGCCGGTGATGGAAGTATTAAAAACGACTTCGCCGGAGCACTCGCCTTTGGCGCCGTAGCCTTTGCCTCGGAAGACTCTGCCGTCTTCGAGGGCAAGGATCGCTTGCATTTCAACTCCTGGGAGTGGATTTCCAAGATTCTAACAGCAGAGCAGCGTTGGCGAAAGGGATTGCAGAGGTAAAGGGATTGCAGAGGTCAGAGGTCAGATTGCAGAGGGGACAACCCACGCTTCCTGAATTTTGTATTTTTTGCCGTAGATGTTCACTCACAACCAAAGTTGCGGCCCATTCAGAATACGAACGGCACAAACCGCTTCGTTCTCGCCATGTACTGCACGTAGGGCGTGCCGATGGAATTTGCGAGCGCTTGTTCTTCGACGCGCACTCGATAGGCATAGGTAATCGCGCCCATGCCCACCAGAATCAGGGCGCTGAGCCAGTTCGTGAGCGCCAGGCCGGTTCCGAGGTACATGAGCATGCCTCCGGTGTACGAAGGGTGGCGAACAAAACGATAGAGGCCGTGCTCAATCACGGTATGACCGGCATGCACTTTGACATTGCCGGTGAAGTAGCGGCCGAGGGTTCGAAAGCAATAGCGGCGCAGCATCGAGCCTGCGATCAGAATTCCAATGCCCAACGAGAACCAGACAACGCGATCCGCCAACAAAGCAAATTTCGACCAAGACGCAACGGCAAACGCGGCGGGAAACGCCAGCCATGACGCGACTACGATGAGCGCCATGGATCCACGGTCCGTTTTTTCTCCGGGCGCTGGCTTCGAGCGCGCGACGACAACAAATTCCGGCACATAGGCGGCCAGGAATACCGCCCAGAAAATCCACGCGTAAGGGGAAACGTAGGCCAAAGGCTCAATGTGGGGGGTCATCTTGGCTTCACCGCAACCTTCCCAGCTTCTCCATCGGCCAATATCCAAAGACGGCTTTGCCGTAGATGTAGCGTTCGTTGACGGTGCCAAAGTCGCGACTGTCATTCGACATGGTGCGATGGTCGCCGAGGACGAAGAAGCTGTTGGCGGGAACTTTGATTTCGCTGTACGAGCGCGCGTCGGCATAATCGCTGGGGACGTAGTCTTCGTCGAGCGCTTCGCCGTTCACGTAGACCTGGCCGTTCTCGATGCGGATGCGGTCGCCGGCGATTCCGATGACGCGCTTGATGTAGCTCTTGGAGGTGTCGCGGGGATAGCGGAAGACGACGATATCGCCACGCTGGATGGGTTCCCAGCGATAGACAAACTTATTGACGAAGATGCGCTCCTGGTCTTCGAGGCCGGGCATCATGCTGGTGCCTTCCACCTTCACTGGCTGGTAGAGAAAGATGATGATGAAGGCGGAGATGGCCAGCGACACGAGTAGATCCCGCGCCCAGACTGCCACCACGGGCAGCGGGCGCGAATCGGAATATTTTGTATCCGCCGGTTGCGGCGGCTGAGGATCCCCTACTTCAGGCATGGTAGGCATATCTTATACGCAAGCGGGGGCAGGGCAAGGTACGAGGTGAGAGGTCAGATTGCAGAGGTTATACCCGACCTCTTTACCTCTGCAATCTGACCTCTCACTTCGTACCTTGCCTTGGCGCTCCGTTTTCCGTACAACTATACTTCCCCATGACCGATTACTCAATTTTTCCCAAGATCAATGCGACACTCAACGGATGCAGCGCGGTGCTGCTGGTCACCGGGCGCGCCTTCATCGCGCGCGGCAAAGTGACGGCTCACCGCGCGGCGATGGTCGCGGCCTTTGTCACCTCTTCACTGTTCCTGGTTTCGTATCTGTACTATCACTGGCCCGGGCATGGCGGCATCGTGTATTTCCGCGGGACGGGATGGGTGCGGGCTCTCTACTTGACCATCTTGACCTCGCACACGATTCTGGCGATCGTTGTGGTTCCGCTGGTGCTGATCACGCTCACCCGCGGATTGCGCGGACAATTTGACCGGCATCGAGCCATCGCGCGCTGGACGTTCCCAATTTGGCTTTACGTATCGGTCACGGGCGTGATCGTTTATCTAATGCTGTTTCAGATGTTTGCCTAGAAATCGAATCGAACACGTCCGCTGCTGGCCCCGCCCGTCCGATTCATCACAAATTGCTTGTACGGGCGACACCGACTTGGGGGCGCCCGCTTCTGATATAGTGAGCGTCTCGAAAGTCAGCATCCGCAAAGGAGCCCGCACTGATGAAAAGCGTAAACAAAGTCATCCTGATTGGAAACCTTGGCAAGGATCCCGAAGTGAAGCACACGCCGCAGGGCACGCCGGTTGCGAAGATCACTCTGGCTACCAACGAGCGCTTCAAGGGGAAGGACGGCCAGTGGCAGGACCGCACCGAATGGCACAACGTGGTGCTCTGGCAGCGGCTGGCGGAAATTGCAGGTGAGTATCTGAAAAAAGGCGGCAAGGTCTATATCGAAGGCCGCTTGCAAACGCGATCCTGGGACGACAAGCAGACTGGGCAGAAGAAATACATGACTGAGGTCGTGGCCAACGATCTCGTCCTGCTTGGCGGACGCGGCGAGGGTGGTGGCGGTGGCGACTACGCCGGCAGTTCGCGCGGATCGTCGTCCTCGTCCTCGGCGGGCGGCAACAACTTCGACCAGAGCGCGCCGGAGCCGGAGCACGTGCCGGCGGGCAGTTCTCCGATCACGGATGAGGATATTCCGTTCTAAGGGAGCGCATTGAGCACACCGACGCTTGCAAGCCGAACCTGCGTTCCCTGCCGCGGCGGTGTGCCTCCGCTTAAAGGGAAAGACCTCGCCGACGTTCATCGTCAACTGGCGGAGCCGGCGCACTGGAATATCGTCGAACAGCATCACATCGTGCGCAGCTACAAGTTTCCCGATTTCAAGTCGGCTCTTGCGTTCGTGAATCGAGTGGGCGCGCTGGCCGAGGAGCAGGGGCATCATCCCGACATCCTGCTGGGATGGGGCAAGGTCGAAATCACTCTCTGGACCCACGCTGTGGATGGCCTGACCGAGTCGGATTTTATTCTGGCAGCGAAGATCGACCAACTAAGCTAGCATCGTGTATCCAATTGTATCTATTGCCATTAGTACTAAATTCCCAGGTTTTGCCAATTCCATTTGCCATTGCCATTGTAATATGCCATACTTACATCATGAGACTCAAACTCGACAAACTTGGGCGCGTCGTACTCCCCAAGCCGCTTCGTGCCCGCTACGGACTGCGGCCGGGGACTGAGTTGGAGATCACCGAAAGCGCGGGGGAGTTTGCGCTCCGTCCGGCGAAGAGCGGCCCGAATCTAGTGGAAGTTGGCGGTATTCTCGTGCACCAAGGCGTTCCACAAGGAGACCTCGACATTGTGAAAGCGATCGGCGAGGACCGGGAAGAACGCATCCAGCATTTGGGCGGCATGGAGTAACGAGTGACATGTAACGGATTGATGCGGTGAGGCTGTATTTTGATACCTCCGTCCTGGTGTCGCTCGCAGTTGCACACCATCCCCATCACCAACCGGCCTATGCGATTTTCCAGCAAATGACTGCCGACGATCACCAAGGGTTTGTGTCGGCGCACGGGTTGGCGGAGACTTTTGCCACGCTGACCCGTCTCCCAATCACCCCCATGTTTCACCCCACTGAGGCTTACCGCATCGTTGCAGAGACGATTGTGGGCCGCTGCGAAGTTGTGTGTCTGGACCAAGCGGATTACCTGGCAACATTACAGGCAGCAGCGAATTCAGGATTGCGGGGCGGCATTATCTACGATGCGTTGCACGTGCGCTGCGCGGAGAAAGCGCGCTGCGACCGGATCTACACCCTCAACATCCCGGACTTCTTGCGGGTGGCACCACAGATTGGAAAGCAAATCCTGCGTCCTTAATCAGGTTGTTCATTGTACCGCCTTGTGTCCGCGCTCTCGTGAACCGACAGCCCCCACCACACGGCAGGAATCAGCATCAACATGCCGGCGACGCTGGCTACGTTACGCGCGGCGAAGCCCCAATCCACAAAACGACCCGCCAGATACGCCCCGGCGGCAATCGTGAACATGCAGAGGCCGAGGTCGGCGGCGAAGACGCGTCCGCGAAACTTGTCGTCGCTTTGCATCTGTAGCAGCGTCGTCGAAAATACCCATACGATCGAACTGCCAAAATGCGCGAGCGCGACGCACAGGCACGCCTGCCAGAGATGGCCCGACACGCCGATCAACGTGTAGCCTGCGAATGCGGCCATGTATCCCCAGAAGATTGCCACTTCCAGGCGATGCTTCCAGTGCCCTGCCCATGAAGCGGTCAGAAGCGGCCCGAGTAGCGCGCCCAGTCCGCGGGCTCCCAGCAGCACACTCATGCCGAGAAACGCTCCGCGTTCGGGCGACATGCCATGCCAGCGGACGGCGAATTCGTTTTGTCCCATCACGGTGAAGAGCACCCAGCCGGGGCCGATGATCAGGTTTCCGAACTTCAAGAGAACGGTCGCTCGCAAACGAGCATGGGCGCGTATGTAGCGGATCCCGGCGAGAATCGGGGAAAAATCGACTAACTCGCGCGCGCGAAAGGGATGGCCGCCATCGGCATGAGGCTCGGCAAAGCGCATACGGGCAATCAGCGCGGCGGAAGCCACAAACGAGAGAGCATTCAGCAGGAAGACGGCGTCGCGGCCGAGCAACGCGGCGACGACGCCTCCGAGGGTCGCGCCGACCATGAGGTTGACGCTCCAGGTGGTCGAGGAGAGCGTGTTTGCCACGACAACATCCTCGGTCTTCACGATGTTGGGGATCACGGCGTTGCGCGCCGGCTCAAAGAAAGCGACCAGCAAGGTTTCCGCCATGAGCAGCGGATAGACAAGCCACACTTTTTCTTTCGAGCGAATCAGCAGCATGCAGAGCACGATCAACATGCGTCCGATATCGGATGCAATCATGACGTGCTTGCGGCGGAGTCGGTCGTTGACGACTCCGGCAGTCGGGCCGATCAGCGTCTGAGGCAGAACCTGGAGGACCAGCGCCAAGGCGACCGACCCTGCGCGTCCAGTGAGTTGCAGCAGTAGGTTGTAGATCGCCAGGGTGTAAAACCAGTCGCCGATTTCGCTGACGACTTGCGCTCCCCACAAGCGGCGAAAATTCGGATTGCCCCGCAGCAGGCGGAAGTAAGAAGCCAACGATACCTTACTAACTTCAAGTTCGGGAGCAGGTTCCATGGGGATGAGATCGGAATTTCACAGCATACCGGATCGGTCCGAAACGAGCACCCCGTACGCCAAATGGACTAAAAGGGGAAACATATGCAAGACAATGCACACACCGAAGGGCAGTGGACCGCCGATAGTGTGGAGACACCCCTGGAGGCCGATAGAATTGCCCACAAAACGGTCATTGTGAATGGATCGTCAAAGGCACTGATTTGGAAGGCCACTTGCGACTGGCTACTGCGAACAGGTTAGAACCATAAAGGAGTATTCATCCCGTGCGAAACCTGAGTTTTAGCGGTCTTCTGATCCTGATTTTGGGTGGCAATGCTCTGGCTGTGCCGACTGTCGTCCAATCCGCGACCGTTCCGGAACCCGGAGTGCTTCTTCTGCTTGGGGGCGGGCTGGTTGGCTTAGCCACTTTGATTCGTCGTCGCAAGGGCGAATAGCTCTTCTCATCGGGACCATTCGGCTTCGCTCGTCTTCCATGCTTGTCAGCGCCCACCCGCCAACCTGTTAGTATTTCCACTACTTTCTTGTTCCTGGGGGATCGGCTCCGTGGAGGTGTCTAAGAAATCGGCGCGCATCGCCTGGTCATTCCTTTTGGGGGTAATTGTTTGCGAGGGAGCGCCGCTCGCCGCCGTGCTCTCGGGACAACCCATCTGGTTTCTTGAGAATCTTGGTTTCCATTCGGGACCTCGCGGCAACCTCGTGAGCTGGCTCCTCGCTGTTCTGGTCGCTATCGCGTTTGCGGCAGGCACGATTCGCCGGAACCCGCAGATTTGGACGGCCAACCGTTTGTCCGCGCTCAAGGTCGTTGCCGTAGTCATGGCCATCGTTGCGGGCACTTTTGAGGAGGGGTTCTTCCGGCGCTTCATCATGGATCTCGCCGCCCACCGCGGCTGGAGTGTTTTCGGCCAAATCGTTCTCTCCGCCGTGGTCTTCGGAGTCGCGCATGGCATCTGGGGTCTTTTCGCGAGGAATATTCGTCCGGCGGTTACGGCGACAATCGCGACTTCTCTGATCGGGGGCGCCTGGGCAGTGGTTTATATCGTCGGCGGACGGAGCCTGGCACCCTGCATCGTTTCGCACATCTTGATTAACTTCGTGCTCGAACCGGGAATGATGCTCTCGGCCGCTTCGGGGCAATGGAATCAGTCCCGCGCTGCTGCTTGAAGTTGGCAACTGCGGCGCAAGCCGCTCTCGAAGCTATTATTTCGCCGCGACCACATCCAGAAAATATTGGTGAATACGGCGGTCGTCGCTCAGCTCTGGATGGAAGGTTGCCGCCAGGGTCTTGCCTTGGCGCACCAGCACTGCGTCTTTCCCTTCAGTTGCGATCACTTCCACGCCTTTGCCCATGCGTTCGATCTTGGGCGCGCGGATGAAGACCATTTCGACAGGATCGTTTAGAAATCTCCCTTCGCGGATGGAGCTGTCGATCTGGCGTCCGTAGGCGTTGCGGCGCACGGTGATGTCGAGCGCGCCGAGTCCGGCTTGCGGCGGATTCTCTACTTCTTTCGCCAGCAGGATGCAACCGGCGCACGTGCCGAAGGTTGGCTTGGTGAGGGCGAAATCTTTCAGCTTGGCGAATCCGTCTTCGCCGAGCAGTTTGAGAAATGTGCCGGACTCGCCGCCGGGGATGACCAGGCCGTCGATGTCATTCAGTTGCTCGGACTTTTTCACGAGCACAACTTCGGCGCCGAGTTCTTCGAGACGGCGGCGGTGCGCGTCGAAATCCCCTTGGAGGGCTAGAACACCGATTCTCATGGGCGTGGTTGGTCGTTAGTCGGTCGTCGATGGCCAAAAAACGGTGCGAGCTGATTTTATACGACGGCTCGTGGTGATTCTTGCTTGCGGTGGATGCAATCGGACGGGTCCATCCGCCTGGGATCAGGCTTCGGAAATCGCGAAGGTCACTGGTCCGTTCCCATGAAGATGCCGGACCCACGAATACGGCTTCGGATCTGAGTCGCCTCAAAAGAACACTTCGGGCGAGACGTGGAAACGGCGGCTTAGTTTGCGGATGTGCTCGACGGTCAGGCCGCGCTTCTCGCGCAGCACCTCGGACGCAATACTGGGAGTGCCGAAGATATCGAGCAGATCTTTTTGCTTGAGCCCATTCGACTCGATCAGTTCGCGCAGGACTTCGACCGGACGCGCCGGCTTGAGGGCGTAGGCTTCTTCCTCGAAATCCTCGACGAGGACGGTGAGCAGTTCCGCCAGACGCCGTTCGGCTGCGGTGAGCTTCTCGGCTTTGCGGTCCAGTCTTTCAAGCATGGCAATGCAACGCTCGTTTTCCTTCTCGCTATGGATGACGGCGGGCAGGGTTCGGGCCAGCAGGGCGGCGTATTGAGGCGGAGCGGTGGCGGTGCTCATCGTTTCCATTTCTCCTGGTCGTATTCAGCGTGCGTCAGCACCTGGCGGATGTAGATTCGCCGGAAGCGATAGTTGATCTCAGTAATCAGCCGGTACTTGTTGCCCTTTATGTTGAAGACAGTCCATTTCTCGACGGCATCAGCGCTGGCGAAGGTCTTGCGTACATCGGACAGATTTTGCCAAAGTGATTTTTTGGCGATACGAAACCAGGCATCCAGTGCAGGTTCGATTTCTGAGTGCCGCAGCGCCGCTTCTTTCAGTTTCTTGCGGCTGATTACGTGCACGGGAAATCCTCAGTTCGCATTATGCGAATATAATAGTTCGCAATCCGCGAAGTGTCAAGGGTTTTGGGACGGTGCGCACGCCGCGGGGCTTTTGGTTTATTGCACGAAGTTCTACGTTTCGAAAACCGCGAAACGTGGCCTTGTAGAACCTTGGTCACCTGCGGATTCTCCTTTTGGAGTGGCTACTTTCGTGGGATTGCAACGGGCCGAAGCGACGAAGATACTGATGGCGAAGAGGTTGCGTCTGGAGGACGTTGCCAGTGGGTACTGGACGCTGCCTTTCAAGCAGTCGAGTGGCTAGGTCAGCCATTACGGTTCGAGTCCGTCGTCCTCCGCACGGCTTCTCGACTTGCTTGGGTTTGCTATAATGGAGTTGCTTGAAAGGTAGCGTACCGACTGGCATTTTGCCGAGCCCCGTCTGACCAGCGGGGCTTTTGGTTGTCTGCGACAAACAAACCCACAAACTCAAGATAGATGCGGCTGTGGAATCCCACCTTTCGAAAACCGCGAAAGGTGGGGCACCCGGCACCCCCAGTTAGTTGATGTCGGGGAAAAAACCTAGACAAATACTCGCCACAGGCGTGGGCCACCCGGCTCTATGCCGCAGGATTGATCTCGTCCAGCACAGCAGCCGCGCCCCTCATTGCCATCGGCCCCATTTTTCGCCGGGCCTCGTCGAGGTGGTCGCGAACTCTCCTTCTTATGACATTCTCGGGAAGATCTTTCATTTCCCCACGGATTGCAGTCGCTTCTTTGATCAAGTCGCGCGTTAGAAAACTGACCAATCGGGGCTCTAGCGTGACCGTCAGTTGTCGCGCTGAGGCCTTTGGCACGCGGGAGCGCGCTGGCCCAAATGTCAGGTACTGACCGAGGAAATCTAAACTCATCACAGGCGCTAGAGGAGCGTCGATGCCAAAATCTTGTTTCAAGAGTCTTGGGATTGAGAGCGCTTGGCGGTCCAAGGTGAGCCACCAGGCGCGATAGCCCAGCGCGGTTGCGGTTTCCTTGCATCGCCGCTGAGTGACCCCGACATAGTTTTCGCTATCATGCTTGCTCAGACGACTAACGGCGATGAGTTCGACGGCTTTTCCGGATCTTTCGCGGCGCGCGCTGTGGATGCGGTACCAGGATTCCTGGACGGCTTGGCGAAACTCTTGTGGAGCCTTTTGGGCCTCCTCGTCTAGGTCGAACCTCCCGATTCCGAATAGATCCTGTAGCACTTCGAAAATGTCGTCAAGTGGGCGCTTATTTCCTCTGAATGCTTCGGTCCACCTATCAAATTCGCCAAGAGCGCGTCCTGTTTGGAGAAAAGCCTCGAGCAGGAAAGGCAACGGCCCCTCCCATGTCGCTAGCTGCCTACTACACAGGATCGACAAATCGATGTGGCGATCTACCTCTTCAACAACGCCCGCAGTGATGAAAAACTCAATCCCGGCATCAATGGCAATTCTGGTCATTTGTTGGAAGCGGCGCTTGCCTTCTTCCAATAGTTGCTCTGCTAGCAATGGCAGAATAATCGATGTATCTAGCCATATCTGGCCATGCGAAAAGATCTTTTTGACGGCTCCCTGGACGTCCGGAGTTTGTCGCAGGAACTCGAGCAGGGTGTAGGCGTCTGCGAGGTCGCGAAGATATTGCTGGATCGGCTCGCGAAGAGTCGCTAACATTTCCCGTACCACGGCCTCCAGCCACCGGGGATTCCCTTCCGTGTCACCCTTCTTTGGAGGGTTGACCCTTAGATCATCCACAATGACCGATTGGATATGGTCGGTCGCGAGCTTCGATGCGTTATCTGCGAGAACCGCACTCGCAAAGGCCTCCGCTCGCTCGTATAGGCAGTGTTCGAGTATGCGTCGCACGCGGACGGCGACCCCTGGGGTGTCGGCGGCCGCTTTGCTGCCAGTTGGGGGCGCGACACTACCGACGACGGCTTCAATTTCCCTGTGAAGTTCGGCCTCTCGAAGTTCCTGGGTTGCGAGGTATTCGGCGAGACGCTGGCTCTCTTCATAGCTGAGGCAGAATTCGTCCTCCTTAACATAGTGCCGAATCGCCTGTTTCGTGAGTCGGACGAGAGCACTGTCCGTTAGCTGTTCCACTTGTTCGACCACATCATGAGGAAGGAGTTGTCGGATTCGAGTTCGTATATCGCTGCGAGACATCCGACTCTCTGGTTTTGTTCCAATTAGCACCGACCGAACGAGGGCCTCAAATGACAGCTTTGTTAGCCCTTTTTCCTGTGCCTCGTCGCGGAGTTGAAGGGAGAGGTAAACGTGGGCGGCTCTCGCCTCATTGCTTTCCAAGACCGCAGGCCGCCCGGCCAAGACGCCCTTCGATGAGAGATATGGATCGACAATATCCCTCGCTAGAGACTCGGCTGAAGCTTCGGTGCTCGCGTCTCTGAATATCCGATCAAGGAAGTAGCCGCGATCACGTACATCGAGATGCAGCTGGTACTTCTTACGGAGCTCTTGCTTCAGTTCGTCAGCATCGGCTCCGACTGGGCGATTAGTGACATATGTCAATAGTTGAGCAGACGGCATCGTCTCGCGGACGCGTTTTGCGGTCCTTCTTATTTTTTCCCGCCAGTCCTCAGCGACCGAGTACTGCAGAACGTGTGTAGCGTCGCCTGTCGGAGAAAATAATTCGGAATCGCGTCCGCCGTCTCCAGACGGGGCAGCCGTCGTGCGAAGGTCTGGGAGCTCGGAAACAAGAAATTGCGACGCGAATTTCTCGAAGCGGTCCCATTGGGCCGGCTTGAGGGTATCGAGCGCAAGTTCTAGGCGATTGCTGCTCACGTCACCAACCTCTAGTCTGCAGCATCTGCGATTCATCCAGTCCAGACACAGCCAGCCCCTTCATCGCTCCGACTAAGTCCTCGCTAACTTCGAGTAACACCTTCGGGTCCTGATAGTGCGTGGCGGCTTTCACTATTGCTTTGGCGCGCTTCTCGGCTTCGGCGGGGTCGGCGAATTCGGTTGAGTTCTTCATGAAGATGCCGGAGCCTACGAAGACGGCTTCGGCTCCGAGTTGCATGACCAGCGAGGCGTCGGCGGGAGTGGCGATGCCTCCGGCGGAGAAATTCGGGACGGGCAGTTTGCCGTCACGCGCCACCATCCTCACCAGTTCGTAGGGGGCTCCGTGCTCTTTGGCTTTGGCGTAGAGTTCTTCTTCGCCTAGCACCGTGAGAATTTTCATCTCCTGCACGATCTGGCGGATGTGTTTTACGGCGTGGACTACGTCTCCGGTGCCGGCTTCGCCTTTGGTGCGGATCATGGCGGCGCCTTCGGCGATGCGGCGGAGAGCTTCGCCGAGGTTGCGGGCTCCGCAGACGAAGGGGACGGTGAAGGCGTGCTTGTCGACGTGGTGGGCTTCGTCGGCGGGAGTTAGGACTTCGGATTCGTCGATATAGTCTACGCCCAGTTCTTGGAGAATTTGCGCTTCGGCGAAATGGCCTATGCGGCACTTGGCCATGACCGGGATGTCTACGGCGGCCATAATTTCGCGGATGATTTTGGGCGAGGCCATGCGGGCTACTCCGCCTTCGGCGCGGATTTGGGCGGGGACTCGCTCCAGAGCCATTACGGCTACCGCTCCGGAGCGCTCGGCGATCTCGGCTTGGGCGGCGGTGGTGACGTCCATGATGACGCCGCCCTTGAGCATTTCGGCGAGGCCGGTTTTGAGGCGGAGGCTGGTGGTGTGTCCGTTGTTTTGCGACATGGCGTGGCTCTCTTCCTAGACTTCATCTTAATTTTACAGCCCGTTTGCGATTCGCGGTACCCCTGAGCAAACAGTCTAATCTTAAGTCAGAGTCCCCACCCTAGCCGATTGCCATGGGGACGGGCGGGGACGCCCGTCGCTCCACCGGCCACGTCTGCTAGCGGTCGACGAACTTGGCAAACATCTTGTGCGGGTCGATGGCGATGAAAAGGCCCTGGCTCCGGGCTAGGACTTCTCCTTTTTCGTTCAGGATCTCGGCCATGTTGATGTGCTTGCGGCCTTTTACTTTGACTTCGCGCGATTCGACGCGGAGGGGACGGTTCAGGGGCACGGGCTTGAGGTAGTTCACGGTGATCTCGGACGTCAGCGCCACCACGTGGCGCAGCTTGTTCACCTTGCCCATGGCTTCGTCGAGGATGGTGGCGATGATGCCGCCGTGACAGTGGGCCGGAGGTCCGGTGTAGCGCTTGCCGAGGCGGAAGCGGCAGACGAAGCAGTCGCGCGGCTCGTCGTAGGTGAAGCGGAGGCGCATGCCGTCGGGGTTCGCCGTCCCGCAGGCGAAGCAGAAATTCTTCTGGAGTTGGATGTAGCGGGTGTCGTGTCCGGCTTCGTGCTTCTTGCGAGGCATCGGAAGATTCTATCGCGAAGGGACGCGCGAATTGGGTATCATCGCAATCCAAAGGAGATTGCAATGCCTTCCGCCAAGAAAGCGCTCTCCTACTCCGTTCACCCTTACTCCGTGCACCCGGGTGTTGCCCAAATTCAGAAGTGGGTCCAGGAGTTGCCGGGTAAAACCGGGCGTTCGCTGGAAGAGTGGATCGCCCTTACGGAAAAGTCCGGCCCCGCAACCGAGACGGAACGCCGCGAGTGGCTGAAGAAAGAACATAAGTTCGGAACGATTTCCGCCACCTGGATCGCCGGGCGCCTTGAAGGCAAGAACACAGAGGAAGATTCGCCGGAGGCTTACCTGAAAACCGCCGCCGAATGGGTGGAGGCGCAGTACTCGGGGCCGCGGGCAAGGCTGCGTCCGCTGTATGAAGAGTTGCTGAAGCTCGGGCTTTCTCTCGGGAAGGATGTGAAGGCTTGCCCTTGCAAGACGATGGTTCCCTTCTATCGCAAACACGTGTTCGCGCAGATCAAGCCGGCGACGAATACGCGAATCGATCTTGGCTTTGCGCTGGGGAACATGAAAACTCCGAAGCGGCTGATTGATACCGGCGGGTATGAGAAGAAGGATCGGATTACGCGGAGGATCGAGGTCAAGTCGAAGGCGGATATTGACGATGAATTAAGAAAATGGCTTGCGAAGGCTTGGGAGCTGGATGATTAGAGGTTCACTGTGAAAAAGGTCAGTGCCAGCGAATTCAGGACACATTGCTACGCGTGGATCGAGCACGTCCGCAAAACGCGAGAACACGTGATCATTACAAAACGTGGCGTACCGTTCGTCAAACTGGTCCCTTTGCATCCCGAAGATTTGGCCAACGACACGATCCGGCGGAGGGACAGGCTTGACCCGTCCCTCCGCTCTTAATCCTCAGTCGTAGTACTCCAACCCCAAATGCGTAATCAACTCTTCGCCCTTCAAGTAGCGCAGGGTATTTTTCAGCTTCATTAGCTGGATGAAGAGATCGTGCTCGGGATAGAGGCCGGGGGCGGTCATGGGCGATTTGAGGTAGAAGCTCAGCCACTCCTGGATTCCGAGGCGGCGCAATTCTGGCGTGCGCTGCGCGAGATCCATGAAGAGGACGAGATCGAGCACGATGGGCGCGGCAAGAATTGAGTCGCGGCAGAGGAAGTCGACTTTGATCTGCATGGGATAGCCGAGCCATCCGAAGATGTCGATGTTGTCCCATCCTTCTTTGTTGTCGCCGCGCGGCGGGTAATAGTTGATGCGGACCTTGTGGAAGATGTTGCCGTAGAGCTCGGGATACAGAGCCGGCTGCAGGATGTGCTCGAGGGCTCCGAGTTTTGATTCTTCCTTGGTTTTGAAAGAGCCGGGATCGTCTAACACTTCGCCGTCGCGGTTGCCGAGGATGTTGGTCGAATACCATCCGCTCAAGCCGAGCAGACGCGCCTTGAAGGCGGGGGCGAGCACGGTCTTGAGAAGCGTTTGGCCGGTTTTGAAATCCTTGCCGCAGATGGGAACTTCGCGCTCGCGCGCGAGTTCGAGCATGGCGGGAATATCGACGGTCAGGTTCGGCGCACCGTTGGCGAAGGGGACGCCCTCCATCAGCGAGGCGTAGGCATAGATCATCGAGGGCGGAATGTTTTTGTCGTTCTTGTACATCGCCTTTTCGAGCGACTTCACGGTTTGGTGAATGGGCTTCGGCTTGATGAAGCTCTCGGTGGACGCGCACCAGATGGTGACTAAGCGGCTGGCACGGCTGGACTTTTTGAAGTCGCGGATGTCCTGGCGGAGTTGCTCGGCCAGGTCCATCTTGTTCTTGCCCTTCTTTACGTTCGGCCCGTTGATTTTCTTGACGTATTCGTGATCGAAGACGGCCTTCATGGGAGTGATGGCGCTGAGGCGGCCTTTGACTTTGTCGAGCAGGTCGCGCTCGAGGACTCCGGCGTTGCGGGCGGCGGCGTACATGTTGTCTTCGAAAATATCCCAGCCGGTGAAGACCAGATCGTCGAGGCCGGCAAGAGGGACGAAGTCTTTAATTTTGGGAGAGCGGCCGTCGGTGCGCTTGCCGAGACGGATGGTTCCCATCTGGGTGAGGGAGCCGATGGGGTGGGCGATTCCCTTGCGTACGGCTTCGACGCCTGCCACGAACGTGGTGGCAACGGCGCCCATGCCGGGGATCATCACGCCGAGCTTGCCCTTGGCCGGTTCGATCGTGTATCCGGCGCCGCTGTTATCGCGGCCGGACAACTTCACTTCGACCAAGGCCTTCTTCAGTTCGTTCACTCTTCGTGCAGGGGACTTCTTCAGCTTCGCCATAGTGTGGCTGCTTCCTTGTAGGAACTGTGGGATGTATGCAAACCAAGTATGTTCTCGTATCGGGTGCGCTTTTGGCAAACGCGCGGGCTTGAATCCACGGGAAACTCGGTTCAATGGCGTCTGCGGCGCGTTGGGTGGTACTGGTGCCGGGCTGGGGTGGACGAGATCCGGGCATGGTGAGGCCCATAAAACATCGAGCCGGTCCCTTGCGGAACCGGCTCGAATGGTTGGTGGAAGAGAGGACGGGCGAGACGCCCGTCGCTCCATTGTCAGTGTTACTGCACGACGAAAACCAGGTCGTCGTGATCGTCATAGCCACTGTTGGCTTGGCAAGCGGCCGGGCTGGTCACTTTACTGCCCGGGTCGTAGCGTTCCTGCACGCGCACTGCGTAGGTTCCGGCGGCGGGTGGAGTAAATGTGACCGTCGTCGTGTTTTCCGCCGTTGTCGACGTGGCCTTGTTGTTGGCTGAGATCAGGACCCACGACGGGCTGGTAACGCTCGCCGAATAATAGAAATCAAGATAGTCCTGCGATGTGCTGTACGCCCACCACGATGCCGTTACTGTCACCGAGGTGCCGTGCGTGATATTGCCGCTGGCGGCGGAGACCTTGATCAAATCGTCGGACTCCATGCCGCTGTGGTAGGTTCCAGAGACTGTGCCGTCGGCGCAGCTGCTGGCTTTGAGCGTGTTGGGTGCGTTGGATTCCTTAGGACCGGTGAGGTTGCCAGCTGAATTGAGCAGACTGGTTGACACCGACGTACCCGAGGCACACGAAGAGCCCGCGGTCAAGCAGGCCGGAGCCGTGTAAGTGGAGTTGTAGGTTGCGATTTGCGCTCCGCCGCTGCCCGACGCGTTCACCGTCAACGCAATCGTCGTGCTGTGGCTGAGCGAACCCGAGGTTCCGGTCACGGTCACTGTGGCCGCGCCAGTGGTGGCTGTTGCCGAAGCGGTTAACGTAAGCACCGAAGTGGCGCTGCCATTCGCTGGCGGAGTCACCGGGTTGACGGAGAACCCTGCCGTCACTCCGCTGGGCAAGCCGGTAGCGGTCAAGGTGGTTGCAGAACTGAAACTGTTCTGGCTGGTGATGGTGATGGTGCTGGTTCCGTTGCTGCCTTGGACTACGGTCACAGAAGCAGGTGATGCGCCGATGGTGAAGTTTGCCGAAGCCGCGGCATTGACCGTGAGCGCTAAGGTTGTGCTTGCGTTCAGACTGCCGGAGGTTCCGCTGATGGTCACCGTCGCCGTGCCGGTAGTGGCTGTGCTGCTTGCCGTTAATGTGAGTGTGCTCGTCGAAGTGGTTGGGTTCGTACCGAACACCGCGGTCACACCGCTCGGCAAACCAGATGCGGTCAGGGTTACGCTACCGGTGAATCCGCCGGCTGGCGTCACCGTGATCGTAGTGGCGCCGTTGCTGCCTTGGGTGATGGTCAGACTGCTGGGTGAATCCGAGAGCGTGAAGCTCGGCGTCGACGACCCGGCCAGCAGGTTGATCAGGCCAGTCGTGTTCGGACTGCCCCAACCAGTCACCAGATCGTAGCCGGTCACGGCGGAGTAGCTGCCGGACTTGCCGCTGGTGATGTCGTGGAACAGCGTGCTGTAGCTCGAGGTCAGAGCCGCCGGGTAAATGATCGGATCAATGAAGCCGATCGACTCGCTGTTGGCCGCCGCCTGTTGATTGGCCAAAGCGAGGTAGGCGGCCCACATGGGTGTGGCAAAGCTGGTGCCGCCGTATACGTTGGCTTGGCAGGCCTGTTGGTCGCCGCAGGTGTAGAAAGTAAAATTCGCATTGGCGGAAACGTCTGGGCCGTTGCGTAAGGTTGTGGATCCCTTGTTGGAGGAGTTAATCACACCCGCAAGCTTCTGCCACGATGGGATCGCGATGGAATCGGGGGAGATGCCGCCGCCGCTATCGGTCCAGGCGGTTTCCGATGCCCAGGGGCCAGCCGCTTTGGTGGTTGTCAGGTCCGTGCCACCGACCGAAACCACGTTGGCATCGTCCGCTGGCCAGGCTTCATTGGAAGAAGACCAGGTGGAACTGTCGCCCGACGCGGCAAAGAAGTTCTGGCCTTGCGACGCCATCTTTTCAAAGTACGGGTCCAGTGTGCTGGCGTCCGCCGGGGTCCAGCCCCACGAACAGCTTTCCTGCTTCGACAAGGGAGCATCCGTAGTCACGGTCATGGCGCTGATGATGGCCGTATCCGTGCTTCCCACGTACACATACAGTCCGGTTATGCCCGGGGCCATGCCAAGCGCCTGGGTCATGTCGAGGATCTGTTCCCCATCGTCGCAGGCCGAATAGACGCAACTCAGGCTCGTCCCGTCGGTGGAAATGCCGGTCACTTTGCTGGATAAGTTTGTTTGCCCAGAACCGGCCCAGTAGTTGTTCAGGTCGACGATGTCGTATCCGTAGTACTCAAACAATCCAATATTCTGGCCGGAGCCGGTGAGGGAAGTTCCACCGTAGTAGGCTGCGCGCATGTCGCTGCCGCAGAAGGATGCTGAAGGACACGATCCCGTGGTGGCATTCGGCTTGACGACGAGGTCGGGATTGATCCCATGCTTCTTTGCGTAGTCGTACTTGCTCTCCATCATGGGATGCGGCTTGGAGTCGTTATCCAGACCCGAGATGTGCCAGAGCTGGAACGGCAGGTCCGCTGTCGGCTCGCGGTCGACCGCGTAAAACGTACGGTTCTCGGTGGGGTGCTGGTAGACACCCAAGGTCACGTGGAAGGCGCGCTCGATATTGGCTACCGTGCCGATGAGCCGCAGATCCATGGCATCGCGGGAGCCGCTGACGATTTCAAAACCATTCGCTTTCGAGAACGCAACCAAGGCGTCCCAATCTTCCTGGCTGGGGCCAAACCGCGCGGTAAACTCCTCCGGAGTAATGAACTGGCGATAAAAGGGCGTTGCGGGATCGTTGACTTCCTGGAGAAAATTTTGCAGCCCGGCGCGATCGCGCAGCGCCAGAACGACGTCGAAGTGGATGGACTGCGTAGCCGGGAGTCGCCCGACGGACTTCGCCTCTCCATTGACAACCACGTCGCGCACGTGACGCGTCAACAGGGGCAGTGATTCCGCCTGGATGAGGGTGTTGGCGAGAAACACAATCGCGAGGATTGTGATCGTGAGAACGGCGAACTTACGCACCATAATTCTCCTTTAAGGAAACATTGATTTCCCCCGTGCACTTCGGCCATCCCCGGGGCGGTATCTCCCTGGGGATCCGCGCTGCCAGGGGAGGACGGCAGCGTTGAACAGGCAAAGCTGATTGCTGCAACGGGCCAACGCCTTGCTCGAGGAGCAACCCTTGGGCAAGCAACACGAGCAAAATCAGCAATCTACGAAGGTCCACTCCGCACTCCGCCAATATGACCGTGGGTAACATTACAAGCAGGTCTAGTTGTTGTCAAGAAAATCACGCCGGAAAGTTGCAGTAGGAAGTACCATTTTGGGACGCGCGTTCGGGAGCCGGGAAAGATCCGAGACAGCCGACCGTCAGAAGTGCTGGAGGCACCGTCGGCTGCGGACGGTCACCGATTACTTCCCTTCACTTCCCGTCCAGCTCCATGTTCCGGATCGGCAAGTCCCAGTGCGCGTCCAGAATCTCAAAGCGCCGCTGCTCTTCTTTCAGATAGGTGGCCTGATCGGGCCAAAGCTGCTTCTTGAGCGCGTCTTCGTCGAAGGGCTCATTGGCTACGGTGGCGTTCTTGAAGACGATGGTGACGCGATAATCCCAGCGTCCGTCTTCGGTGGTGTGATAGCGCGGCTGGTCCATCCAGACCTTGAGCATGCGGCCCATTTCGACTTCCCTCTTCAAGAGCGGGTAATGGTTTTTCTTGAAGAGCTGGAGGAACTCGTCGGCATGTCCCCACTTGGTTTTGTAGTAATACTCGATGACGAAGGGCTTGCCGGTTTCCGGCGCGGGCTGAGCGGGGAGAGAGGCGGGGAGCAGGGTTAAAAATACGAGAAGGAATCGCAATCTCATTGGCTAGCCTCCGTTGGAGATTGATTGTCGTACAGTTGCGAACCGATGCGCCCATCCGAAGATCACGGACACTTGCCGGGCAAGTGGGAAAACGTTTCGGAGCAGCGCGTCAAACTGCCTTCAAGCGCTGCATATCCTGATCTCGTTCGTCGCGATATCGGCAACGTACGACGTCCAACCTGCGTTCGAGCTCGCCCAGGATTTTCCGGGTTTCTTTGAGTTGGCGCTCAATACGTCGGAACCAACTCGCCGTAAACAGGCCGACCAGGACGACGGCGATCACGATAATGATAGGCGCTACAGAGCTACTACCCATTTGGGCTACCTCTCGCATGATTGCTGGCCATCATACGACAGACCAATCCCAGATTGGTAGCGGGAATATCAATTTATTTTCGGTGCGGGCGGATGGCTTTTCCTAACCTCACCACGCCTGACCGGCGACGAATTCCTATCTTTGCGTGTGGGTCCTTTACAATGAAGGAGTTTGCTAGATTTTGCGGCTTAATGGTCGGGTCCCCGGATTCCGCATTCTGGCCTTCTTCCCACCTCCGCCGCCAATGCTAAAATTACATGTGCCTGCCGATTCTATCCGCCTCATTGCGATTGATATTGACGGCACCCTGCTCAACCCGGAATTTCGGATTTCCGCCACCGATCTGGCCACGTTGCGGCGGGCGCATGCCGAGGGCGTCGAGGTCATTCTGGTCACCGGACGGCGACACACTTTTGCGCTGCCCATCGCGCAACAACTGGGATTCGATCTTTGGCTGATCAGTTCGAACGGCGCCGTGACGCGGTCGCTTGCGGGAGAAACGTTCCATCGCGATTTACTGCCGGAGGGGACTTGCCGCGAACTGGTGCGCGTGATGCAAGAATTTCGCGGGCAGACCGTTCTGACCTTTGACAGCATGGCCGAGGACGGCGATGGGGCGGGCACGATTGTGATCGAGCGGTTGGATGAGTTGGAAGCCAGCATCCAGCGCTGGCTGGAGAAGAATCGGCAGTATATCCAGTTTGTGGTTCCGATCGAGAATGCGCTGACGACCGACCCCGTGCAGGCCATGTTCTGCGGCCCGGTGGCACAAATGCAGCGGGCATTGCAGATGCTTGGGAGCTGCGGACTGCCGATTACCGTCTTGCGAACTGAGTACCCGGGCCGCGATCTCTCGATTGTCGATGTGCTTAATGCGGAATGTTCCAAGGGGCATGCGCTGGAGCGCTGGGCTAATTACCGGCGGATTACGCGCGAGCAGGTCATGGCCGTTGGTGACAATTACAACGATATTGAAATGCTGGCTTTCGCCGGGCATCCGTTTATCATGGGGAATGCCTCGGAGGAGCTGCGTGGCCGAGGCTGGGCGCTGACCCGCTCGAACGCGGCTAGCGGCGTAGCAGCCGCCATTGAGCATTTGCTGTATGGAAAGGCGCTCGAAGCGGGAGTGGTGGACGAGATTGGTGGCGCGGAAACGGACGGATCGGCGATCGTGAGCAGCTTGTGATGATTGCACGAAAACCATCGGCGATGGAGGGCGCTGCGAGAATTGCCGCGAAGGCGTCAGTGCTTTTTTGCGCCGCCGCTATCGTCCTGCTTGCGCATCCGGCCACGGCGGCCGAACTGGCGACCCTCCGCAACGGCTTCTCTCCCATTCCACATGATCATCATCTGGTGATGGGAGTCACAACTCGCCTCTTCACTTCGGTCGACGATTCCAGCTTTATCGACGTTCCAACAGAAGAAATTACCGGCTTCGAAAAGGAGCTCGTAATTCCGGAAGCGGTGACTCCGCCCGCCGCCGTTCCTTCGGCATCCGCGTCTGCGAGAATTGCTGCGGCGACGCCTGGACTTGCAAAGACTGGACTTGCAAAGACCGGACCGGCGAAACCTGCGCCGCCTCTCAATGAAGTGGTTGCCTCGGCGAGCGCTGCTTATCATCTTGATCCTGACCTGGTGAACAGCGTCATCCACGCCGAAAGCGGGTTCAACGCGCGCGCTGTTTCGCCGAAGGGAGCACGCGGGCTCATGCAGTTGATGCCGGGAACCGCCAGCCAGTTGGGCGTGCAGGACAGCTTCGATCCGGAAGCGAATGTGGCGGGCGGAAGCCGCTATCTGCGTGAACTTCTGGAACGCTACAACTTCGATCTAGTCAAGGCGCTGGCCGCTTACAACGCGGGCACGCGGCGCGTTGAGCAGTACAACGGAGTGCCTCCCTATCGCGAAACCCACAACTACGTGGCGCGGATCGTGCACGAATACAACAAGAAGAAGACCGCGCAGGAAAAAGCGGCGAAACAGAAAGCGGCGCCCGCCAAGTCCTCAAACCAGGCACACAGCGCGCCGAAACCTCCTGCCGCTACCATCGCCGCCGATTCCTCGCGTTAGACGATGTCGACGTTGACCCTGCCTGCTCTCTCATTTACCTTCATTCGGAGCCTTGCTGGTCACCACCGCGTCGCAGCAGATGCTCGTCATCCCACCAGACACTCGGGCAAAGACGAAATGAACGGAACGGAATGAACAAGAAACGCTACGCAGCCTCGGCTGTCGTCTTCCTGATTCTGGGCGCGCTGATCTATCTGCAGTTTCGTACCTGGCGGAACTTCGACTGGGCCCGGTTGTTTCAGTACGGGCTGAGTTGGCGACACATTTTTCAAGGGGTCGCGCTCATCTATTTCGCCTATATCCTGCGGGCGGTGCGGTGGAAGATCTTTCTAAGGCCGGTGCGCCCGCAAGCGTCTGTCTTGGGTCTCGTCTCGCCGACGGTCATCGGATTCACGGGACTCGCCTTGCTGGGCCGGCCTGGGGAGATGATTCGTCCCTATTTAATAGCCCGCCGCGAGAACCTGCCGTTTGCCTCGCAGGTTGCGGTCTGGGCCGTGGAGCGAATTTTTGACGTTGGCGGTTTTACGGTTCTGCTGGTGACGGCCATTTTTCTGCCCTCGAAGCTGCGCGCATTTACCGAAGCCGCGCCGCCGGACGTCCGGCACTGGATTCATCTGACGGGGTACGCTCTGATCGCGCTCGTGCTGGGACTGCTTTCCGCCGCAGTGCTGATGGCGTACCGGGGAAACCGCATCGCGGAGTGGGTCGAAGGCAGGTTTGCGCATCTGGCGGAAAACCTGGGCCATCGCATCGCGCAGAAAATTCGCGAATTTACGGTGGGACTCAATACCATCCACGGCCCGGTTGCGTTCTTACAGGTGTCGGCCGTGTCGGTGCTGATGTGGTGGGTGATTGCCTTGTCGTACAGGGAAGTAACGATGGCTTATGGCGCTCCGATGAGCATGTTGAGCACCAGCAAGGTGCTGCTGCTGATGGGGTCGAGCATGATCGGATCGATGGTGCAACTGCCGGGCGTGGGCGGCGGCTCGCAACTGGCTACCATCAGCGCGCTCGACCACGTCTTTCATATTGTCCCCAAGGAACTCGCCGTGAGTTGCGGCATCATGCTGTGGCTGGTGACGTTTGTCTCTATCGTGCCGGTTGGACTGCTGCTTTCCCATCATGAGCGGTTGTCGCTGCGCAAGTTGTCGGCGGAGACGGAGAAGGCGGAGGAAGGCGCAGCGGCTGGTAAGTGACGTGGGCGCACTTGGCGGTTCGGCTTCGAGCTGCCGGCAATCTGCCCAGGAACGAGCCGATTCTGGCATTGCAAGCGATATGGTAGTTCGGTAGTGGGCCAGTTTGAATTTCCACAGCCTCGCTTTAGCATCCCGCCTGTGGCATCATATGTCCCTATGGCGATAGGACGCAGCTACCTAATCGTTCCGAAACATGACGGCTCGATTCCGCCCAAGGCTTCTTGCGCCAAATGTCGGCAGGAATTTGTTACCCCCGTTGCTCTCCTGAGCGACAAAGTGGCCGCAGAGAAGTATCTGCTAGACATGTTTGATCTCCACCCCTGCGGGAAGGTAGCTGAATAATGGCCGTCGGCAAAGGCAAGCGCCCTCGCGATCCAAACCAGCTCGCCGCTTGGACTGTAGCAGTTTCCACTGGCCAGATACCAGCCCCCGCGCCGCCACAGCCTAAAATCGCTACGCCTGCCTCACCCGCCAACATTTCGGAGTATATGGCGGCCATCGGTCGCAAGGGCGGCCAGATCGGCGGGAAGCGCCGCTTGAAAACCATGACTAAAGCCGAACGCTCCAAGGTCGCTGCCAAGGCTGCCAAAGCCCGATGGAAGAAAGCGCAATGAGAATCCTAAGTGCGATACTGCTTCTATTCTCCCTCTCAGCACTGGCGCAAGATCAGCCTGCATCGCTCCCCAAGAAGTCCAAAGTCACTAAGAAAATTCTGCTCATATCGCAATATTTGCGGCAAGTGGGAATCCTGTACCTCGAAACCATCAATGACTTATCCAGGGATTGTTCTGAGCCGCACAGCGATGCTTGTCTCGCGGCAACTGACAGGTGGGATTCAGCCATGGCAACCTTGGAAGACAGGGTGAACATCACCCTTAGTGAATCGCGAAGGCCAGAGGGCGACGCAGTATTTTGGGAGCTACTTAAAAATGCGAGCTTCTCGAAACACATGTATCTAATGGACGCTTATCTGAGTCGGGAAAATACAAAATGGCTAGTCGCTTCTGAAATCTGTCCAGAAACTGCACATCGTATCGCTCTTGATGGTGAATACTTCTCCGACGGCGGATGCCGAGATGCGGTGGACAAAGCGCTGACACACCCGCCGTTGCCGCCACCTCCCTCCGCAGAACTGCGCGCAAAGTGCCTCCCGTTTGCCGACGGAAGCGCGGAGAAAGTGCTGGCTAAAACCATGCCACTGCCCACCCAAGGAATGCAGGGAAGCTCTGGGATGGATGCGTGATTCCCGGCTTAGCGCGTTATACGATGGGCAGTCCAAGTAACTCTCTTAATCGATTCTGCGAACCTTCCAGTCTGTCAGAATTTCCATGAGATGCTCCAACCCACGATGCTTTTCCTTTTCGCGAAGCATTTGCTGGCGACAGGATATAACCAGCATGCGCAAAGCATCGAGGCGCTCGATGATTCGTTCGTCTCCGGGGAAACTTAGATCGCAGAGTTCAAGAAATGCCATGTTGATTGACTGCTGGAAGGCGGCGAACACATCCTCTACGTGTGAGTTTCCGTAGCCAACGATAGGGCCAAAAGCGCCTTCGTTGGTAAGGACAACGAATTCTGCCCCCTTCCCGCAGCCCACAACGTTTGCCATGACTTCACTCAGTACGTGCGTCGAAATTGTGCTGATGTCAGGCATCGAATATCCGGAATGCCCCATCATCGGCCCAGCTAAATAGCGCCCCAAGGTTCCACCTATGCCCGTAATCGCGAATTTTTCCCGTTCCGTGATCTCTGTGACTGTCGCGTCGAGAGTCTCGTAAAGACCGAGGCCGTCCTTGGGAGACCAAAGACCGATCACCAAAAAGAAGTCTGGCCCTCCGGCTTGTTGGTAGTGGGGATGGGTATAGACCAGTTTTTGAAAATACACATTCAGTGAATCGCAGATCGCGTTTTCTAGGTCTTCGCGGGAGACAGCAGGAAGCTTTGAGATCGCGCGGACGCACTGCTTGATCCCGCCTTTGGCGTAGTTGACAGTGCCGCTAAAAGTGAACACCACCTTGGAACCGTTCTTAAACTCGTAGGGCAGGATTTTCGTGCCCGATACCTTCTCGATTCCCCCATAGCTGATCTGCGTATCGGCACACAAGAGAATCCCGTCCGCGAATCTAAATCCGGCTGCTATTGTCATGGCATCCCTCCGACCCAAAATCCGGTTCGGCAAAATGGGCAATCTTCGCGGCTCAAGGGCTTGCGCTGTGGGCATAATTCACCTTATGATTTGAATTAGCCCATCCAAACCGTAAGCGCAAAACCCGCTCGCCAGCGGGCCTTTTGCTTTTTAGAGTCGATTTCTCGACATTATACTCCGCAGCCGGAATCCCTAGACTTTATGCGCCTTTGCGCGTTATTTCCTTGACATGCTAAAGCGGCTATTGTATAAGAGTAACTATGAACTGCTTAGACAATGCGACCCGCGCCAAGGTGATCGGATGCTTAATCGAGGGATGCTCGGTTCGCGCCACGGTTCGCATGACAGGCATTTCCAAAACCACCGTCATGAAGCTGCTGGCCGATCTGGGAGCCGCGTGCGCCGTCTACCATGACCGCTACGTCCGCAACCTGAAAGTGCGCCGCCTTCAGGCCGACGAAATTTGGCAGTTCGTTGGAGCGAAGGCGAAGAACGTCAGCGCGGAAAAGAAACAAGAGGGCTGGGGCGATGTTTGGACATGGGTTGGAATCGACGCGGATACGAAGTTAGTGGTTTCGTATCTCGTAGGTGGACGGGATGCGGGATGGGCATCGGATTTTATGAACGATTGCGCGAGCCGCATCAAGGGGCGCGTACAGGTCACTACAGACGGTCACCGCGCATACCTGGAGGCAGTCGAAGGCGCGTTCGGCATGGATTGCGACTATGCCCAGTTGCAGAAAGTTTACGGCGCTCCCGCAGAAAATCACACCCGCTATTCCCCGGCAACCTGCATCGGCTGCGACATGAAAGTCGTGAGCGGTAATCCCGACCCGAAGCACGTCAGCACTTCGTTTGTTGAACGCCAGAACCTCACAATGCGGATGCACATTCGCCGCTTCACGCGCCTGACGAATGCTTTCAGTAAGAAAATTGAAAACCACTCGCACTCCGTGGCCTTGCACTACATGTTCTATAACTTCTGCCGGATTCATCAGACGTTGAAAGTCACCCCGGCGATGGAAGCGGGATTGACCGATCATGTCTGGAGTCTGGAAGAGCTTTGCGTATTGATGCCGAAACCAACCGTCAAGGCTTCCACGATTGAGAGCGAACTGGTACGGAAAGCGCTAGGCTAAGAGTCAACCACCGCCCCACGGCTCCAACCCAAAACTCCGCAGACGAGCCTCATAGTCTTGCTGCTTTTCCGCAAGCTCGTGTTCTTCGATCACGAGAGCGCCCATCCTTGAGAGGTCCAAGTACTCGTGAAGAATGGAGTCCTTTGAGACTTCCTCGAAATCCGGTTTTCTGTTAATCGCCCGCGCCAGCTTTTCCAGCGCCGTAGCGATCTGCTTGACCCGCTCCGTGGCATAGAGGCGCTTCTCGACGATCTCCTTGTGTTTCCGGATCAGCCTTGCAATCGTCTCGTTCTTTTCCTCTGGACTCATTCAGCCCATTGTAGCCTGTGGAAATTCAAACTGGCCCACTACCGGTAGTTCGCCAGGAAGTCAGAAATTCCCATTCGCGCCGGCACGCGTTCTGCGACGAATTGGGCGGCGGAGCCATCTAAGCGGCATATCCTATCGCCAGTGAGGTGGTTTATGAAAGAGAACTCCCGGCCGAGCCAGTCGCACATTGATTCAATTGTGAAGCAAGAGGAAGAAGCGTTGGAGCGACGATCCAGTTCGGAACGTTTCGCCGACGGTGTCGGACTCTTTGCCGGCGGCGTTCCCTTTGTTGTGTTTCAGCTTGTGCTCTTGGTTGCGTGGCTCCTGGTGAACAGCGGCACAATTCGTGGATTACGCCCCTTCGACCCTTACCCTTTCTCTCTACTCGGAATGATTGTCGCCATGGAAGCGGTCATTCTTTCCAGTTTCATCCTGATGCGTCAGAATCGGATGATGCGTCGAGGCGAGCTTCGGGACCACCTGAATCTGCAAGTTGACCTGTTGGCCGAGAAAGAGATCACGAAGGTGTTACAGATGGTTCGCGCAATCTGCGGACATATGGGGCTTCAGGACATTATGGGAGATAAGGAGATCCGCGAACTCAGCCAGACCACATCGATCGAATCGCTGAGCCAGACACTGGAGGATCGGCTGCCAGGAACATAAGGCGCTTCGGGCAGAGTTCAGCGGCCGTGGGATTCCCTAAGGGTCCCGAAATTCATTTTCCGCTCCGTAGGGTGCCCACTTGGTGCCCCGTTGGTCGCTGGAGCGGAGAGGGTAATCAGGAAAATTAAACGACTCCCCTCAGAGTACGGGCTCTTCGTTCTCCCCTGTCATCTGCTCTGGCGCGGGTTCGCCCACATTCTCCTCGGGTTTTGTGACGATTGCCAGCAGGCTTGCGACGTCGGGATCAGTGACGGCGCGAGCCGCGAGTCGGCGGTGGACTTCCTCGGGTAAAGGCATGGTATTAACTCCTGCACCAAGTTTAGATGGCGTGGGGTCGAGAGAACTGTTTCATATTGCTCACTCTGGGGAATTGGAGAGCATGCGATAGCGCTCACGACCAGGGAAAGGGTGGTCCGGATTCTGGTCGTGTCGCAGGTAGCCTGAAGGCTGGCCTCTTCAGTGCTGCCCCAATCCCCGGTCGCGTGCCGACGCGCCTGCTACAATCGTCTTGAATTCCCGAGTGCAGACAAGCGCATGAAATGCCCCTTTTGCGGGTTTGAAAACGACAAAGTCGTGGATTCGCGCGAGAGCAAGGAAGCGGATTCGATCCGCCGACGGCGCGAATGCCTGAAGTGCGAGAAGCGCTTTACCACCTACGAGCGCATCGACGAAATCCCCTACATGGTGGTGAAGAAAGACGGACGGCGCGAGCGTTTTGACCGTCAAAAGGTGCTCAACGGGCTGATGCGCGCTTGCGAAAAGCGTCCCGTGCCGATCAGCCGGCTCGAGCAGATCGTGAATGAAGCCGAGACGTTCGTGATCGAGTCCGCCGAACGCGAGCGCAAGACGAGCGAAATCGGCGAACTGATCATGAACCGGCTGCGGCGGCACGATAAAGTTGCGTACGTGAGATTCGCCTCTGTGTATTTGGACTTCAAAGACGTGCAGGAGTTCATGGCCGAGTTGAAGGACCTGCTGAAAGCCACGCCCGAATCGAAGGCAAAAACCGGGAAGAGCTGATTCAATGCCTCAATGTTTCAATGACTCAATTGTCTCCTTATCCAATGACTACTCATAAAGTAACTCTCATCCCCGGCGACGGCATTGGCCCGGAAGTCATCGAGGCGACCGTTCGCATGCTTGAAGCCACCGGAGTCAAATTCGAATGGGAAAGCTTCGCCGCTGGCGCGGAAGCTTTTGAGAAGTACCACGAGTACATCCCCAAGGAGCTCTCGGAATCGATCGAGCGCACGCGCGTCGGGCTGAAGGGGCCGGTGACTACGCCCATCGGCGGCGGCTTCTCGAGCATCAATGTCGAGCTGCGCAAGCGCTTCGAGCTTTTCGCGAACTTCCGGCCCATTCGCAACCTGCCGCATATTCCTACGCGCTATCCGGGCATCGATCTGATCGTCGTGCGCGAAAACACGGAAGGACTCTACTCCGGCATCGAACATGAAGTCGTTCCCGGAGTGGTGGAGAGCATCAAGGTCATCAGCGAAAAAGCTTCCACCCGCATCTCGCGGTTTGCCTTCGAACACGCCCGCAAGAACAAGCGCAAGAAGATTCATTGCATCCACAAAGCCAACATCATGAAGTTGTCCGATGGATTGTTTCTGCGCTGCGCGCGCACCATCTCGAAAGAGTATCCCGAGATCACCTACGGCGAGCACATCGTCGACAACACCTGCATGCAACTGGTGATGAACCCCTACCAGTACGACATGCTGCTGCTGGAAAATTTCTACGGCGACATTATTTCCGATCTGTGCGCCGGGCTGGTGGGCGGGCTCGGCCTTGTCCCGGGAGCGAATTTCGGGCACGAGTGCGCCATTTTCGAAGCCGTACACGGCTCTGCGCCGGATATCGCCGGAAAAAATATCGCCAATCCCACCGCCGTGCTGCGATCTGCCCTGCTGATGCTGCGGCATCTCGGCGAAGCCGACGCCGCATGGAAGATCCGCAACGCCATCGACGAAGTCTATCGCGATCGCACGAAACTCACGCGGGATGTGGGCGGCAGCGCGGGAACTTCGGAGTTCGCCGACGCCATCATTCAGGCCATGGAACGGCAAAGTCCCACTTTTGCCGGCGAAGGAACACCTGCGCCCCGGTAGGCTACAGTTGACACGGGATACGCGCACACATATACTGTGTCAATGAATGTTACCTTGTCTATTGACGAGCAGACCGTCGCGCGTGCCAGGAAGCGGGCGGAGGCTCTCGGAAAAAGCCTCAACCAGTTGATTCGCGATTACCTGCAGAAACTGGCTGGCGGCGACGATCCCGAGCGCTGGATCGAGGAGTTCGAGCGCTTGTCGGGCACCGGCAACTCTCATGGCCAGCGTTTCAATCGCGACGAGACTCATGAACGCTCGTAGTTTCTTCGACACCAACGTCCTCCTTTACGCGGACGACGAGTCTGCACCCGCGAAGCAGCGATGCTCGCGTGATCTCGTGGCCGAACACCGGCGAGCTGGGACTGGTGTTATTTCCCTGCAAGTGCTGCAGGAGTATTTCGTCAACCTCACGCGAAAACTGCACGTCGATGCCCGCATCGCGCGCCGCAAGGTGGAGATGATGGCCGAGTTCGACGTTGCCGCTCCTACAATCGCCGATATCCTCGCTGCCATTGACCTCCACCGGTTGCATGGGTTTTCTTTTTGGGATGCCTTGATTCTGCGATCCGCCCAACAGGCGGGGTGCAGCGTTCTTTTGTCGGAGGACTTCCAGGACGGCCGCGAAATCGATGGCATTCACGTCGTGAACCCGTTCCGTGGCCAGCAATGACGATCTTGCAGCCCACCACCGCGCCAGCAGTCTGCTAAACTAATGCGTTTCGGGGAACGCAAGGTCTGGCGCTGTATCGCCCGTTTCCATGGGGGCTATCCTGAAAGGCATCGAAATCACGTACCACAACGGACTGCACCGCTTCGCCATCTTCACTGCGTGCGCCACGCTGCTGCTGATCGTGGCTGGAGCGCTCGTAACCAGCAATGACGCCGGCCTATCGGTCCCCGACTGGCCGACCACCTTTGGCTCCTTCTACAAAATGCCGGCCATGGTTGGCGGCGTGAAATACGAGCATGGGCATCGCATGGTAGCGGAGTTTATCGGACTGCTGACGATCATCCTGGCGGTGTGGACCTGGCGGGTGGAAAAGCGGCGCTGGTTGCGGCTACTTGGGCTGGCTGCGCTTGCGACCGTGATCACCCAGGGCATTCTCGGCGGGTTGACCGTGTTGTTCTTTCTGCCCGCGCCCATTTCCAGCGCGCACGCCGCGGTGGCGCAAACCTTCTTTTGCATCGCTGTGGCCATCGCCGTTTTCACCGGACGCCGCTGGGTCGAGGAGCATCCGCGGGTGGAACTCGACCAGCGCCGGCCAGCTCTTTTCACGCTGACCTTGCTCTCGATTTTTGTGCTCTATGTGCAGCTGATCCTGGGGGCGATGTTTCGCCATCATGGAATGAGCTGGTGGCCGCATGTCTTGAATGCGGGCGTGGTCGCCATCGTCCTTTCGTGGACGGCGGTGCGGGCCATCACGGTTTACTCGCAAGTGGACGCCGTGCGCCGTTCGGCAATCACCATGCTCGGGCTGATGGTCGCGCAACTCTGCCTGGGCTTTTTGGCCTTCATCACCCGCGTCATGTGGGGACGGGACGCTGCGCAGCCCGAACTGCCGATGGTGGTCTCGACCGTAGTGCATGTCGCGGTGGGAGCGCTGCTGCTGGCGACGACGGTTGTGCTCGCCATTCAGGTTTGGCGGCACGTTCCGGTGGCGTTTGAAGAGCGCGTGCCTGGGCCGAACCCGGTCGCGGCGTAGATTGAGGTCAGAGGTTAGAGGGCAGATTGAAGAGGTAAAACAACTTTTTGCCCAAGCGGCGACGCTGTACGCTCGGAGTTTACTTCTGCAATCTAACATCTGACCTCTAACCTTCAGATGATAATCTTCCCTTCCCCGTCGTAGAATGTACTGTGACTTCGAACTCAAGCGCGATTGACTTCGCTCCCGCCGCTCCGTCTGCCCAGTTTTCCGGCCAGCCCATTATTTCCGTTCGCGATCTCGTCCATCGCTACCAGGACCGCACGGCCCTCAACGGCGTTTCTTTTGACGTCCGGCCCGCCGAGCTTTTCGGATTGCTCGGCCCCAACGGCAGCGGCAAAACTACTTTATTCCGCATTCTTTCCACGCTCATGGTTCCCACGTCCGGCAGCGCCACGATTGCCGGCCTTGACGCCGTTCGCCAGCCCGGAGCACTGCGCCGCCATATCGGCGTCGTCTTTCAGGCGCAGAGCGTCGACCTCAAGCTGACCGCCTACGAGAACCTCTGGCATCAGGGACACCTTTACGGCCTGCGCGGGGCTGAACTCAAAACCCGCATCCACGAGATTCTGACCCGCGTGGGATTGCTCGACCGCGCCGCCGATTACGTGGAAACTTTTTCCGGGGGCATGCAGCGCCGCATCGAACTCGCCAAGGGCCTGCTGCATCATCCCGAAGTTCTGCTGCTCGATGAGCCCACCACCGGTCTCGATCCCGGCGCTCGGCACGATCTTTGGCAATATCTTCAGATTCTCCGCGATCAGGAGCGCGTCTCCATCATCGTCACCACCCACCTGATGGAAGAAGCCGAACGCTGCGACCGGCTCGCCATTTTGAATGAAGGGAATCTAGTGGCGCTGGGTACGCCCGAAGCGTTGACGCGCGAAATCGGAGGCGACGTCATTCTGCTCGAAGCGCGCGATCCGCAGTCGCTGGCCGACCGTATTCGCGAGAAGTTTCATGTCGACACCACTGTTATGGACAAACAAGTCCGTATCGAAATTGAAAACGGACATCGCTTCGTACCCGACGTGGTCGAGGCCTTCCCCGGAGAAATTCAGTCGCTCAGCGTGAGTAAGCCGACGCTCGAAGACGTTTTCATCCATCGCACCGGACATCGGTTCTGGAGCGACGAGGCGGAAGCGGCGCCGGAAACCGGGAAGAAGAAAACCAAGAAGCGCCGCTAGGGCGTTGCGACCTTCCCCGCCTGCGGCGTCGGCGCAGTCAGCAGCTCCACAAACAGCTTGTAGAACTTTTCCGTATCTAAGTCGAACTGCACTTCCACCGGCTGCACCTCGCGGTGGGGTTTATCCTGATCGAACCAGGTGAGGGTATCTCCGTAGCCTGCGCCGCGATCCAGATCCACGTCCATGTAGCGGATCTCTTGCTTGGTAATGATGGCCGGCTCGAGCCAGGCGACCGCCGCGAGTTCATCCCACAGATAGTTATAGGAACCGCGCAGGTGCGAGTACTTGCCGATATATTGCGCCGCCGGCGAACTGCCGGCCTTGACCTTGTCGATCAGCTCGTTGGTCATTCGGGTCTTCACGGAAATATCGACTGGCGTGCAGACGATCTTCTTCCACGGAGCCCGCAGCACGATGTGCGCCGCTTCCGGGTCGAACCAGAGATTGAATTCGCGGCGGGGCGTGTTGGCGAACTCTGGGTCCGCCGTCTGCGGATTCAGGCTGGCTCCCATGAACACCAACTCTTTGGCCAGGCTCGGAAATTCGGGGTCGAGCGAGATGGCGAGCGCCAGGTTGGTCATCGGTCCGCCTTCGTAGATGGTGACTTCGTGCGGATACTTGTGGACCATGCGCACGAGAAAATGCGCCGCGTCTTCGTCGGCGGCTTTGGGGGATGGCTTCCCTTCCGGCATCGCGTCGAGTTCGCGGGCGGGGTGATAGACACTTGGAGTCCACGCCCCCAGCCAGGCTACTGAGCCGTAGCGCTGCTCCCACCGCTCGGTATCTTCTCTTGTTCTGACCAGCGGATATTCGGCTCCGGGAACGACGGGGATGTCGGTGCGTCCGATGAGTTCGAGCATGCGCAGGGTGTGGGCGACTTCTTCGGTCAGCCACGCATCGCCGGTCACCACGGTGATGCCCAGGACCTCCGTGCGCGGAGACTGGATGAGCAGCAGGATGGCTTGCTGGTCGGTGCCGGCAGGACCGGCGGCGTCCTGATCGATGATGACCTTGCGCCGGTCTTGATTCTGGGCCTGATCGCGGGCTTGGCCTTGGGCGAGCAAACATGCCACTAATACTGCGGTTGCGACGGCGATATGATTCCGGAACTGGCCGAGTTTCATTCCTGCACCTCAGACCCTCGACTCTCGATTGGAAGCCGAGCAATTGAAAAAATCAAAGGCAGACTGAGCGGCGGCTGGTGATTCCAGTCGCTCAGTCTGCCCGAATGCCGACCACGACGCAAGACACCCCTAGAACTTCAGCTTGAGGGCCAACTGAACCAGGCGCGGGTTGTTCACGGTGCCGTTGAGCACTCCGAAACTGGACGGCGTGCCGATGTCCTGCTCGCCAGTGGCGGAGATGCCGTTCATGAAGAACTGGGGATGGTTGAAGAGGTTGAAGATTTCGGCCCGGAATTGCAGGCCCATCCCCTCGCGGAATGACAGCGCAACGTCCTTGATTACGGAGAAATCTGTGTTCACGAAACGAGGACCATAGAGCGGAGCGCGGGCAGCGGTGCCGAGTTCGCCGGCGGGAGCGGATGCAAAAGCGCAGGGATTGAACCAGTTCGCATGCGTGTGCACCTGAGAGGGTGCAAGGCCACCCTGAGAAATCAATGTTTGGCACCCGGGGTTGGGGTTAGAGGCCACAGTTCCCGGGGTGTTCGGGTTGCTGATTTCATTCGGACGAGAAACGGCTAACCCGTTATAGGAAAAGTCCACGCCGGAGGGGTTGGTACTGTCGACCACGAAGAGTGGGAATCCGGAAGTCGCCCTCTCGATCACATTGATCTGCCAATTTCCGAGGACGGCATTCTCCGCTCCACCCCAGTCGCCACCGAAGCGCTTGCCCTTACCAAAGGGGAGATCATACAGAATGCTGGCGGTGAAGCTGTTGTTGAGGTTGAGTTGCGACAAACCCCAATCCAGTCTCTTGGTTCCGGGCAGGGGCCAATACAGTGCGCCGGGGTTGGTGCCCAGGCCATCGGGCAACCCGGAGTCGAAGTTGCGGGAGTAGGTGTAGCCCAGCAAGGCGTAGAGTCCGTGCCGTGCACTCTTGGTCTCGGCCTTCAACAGGAGCCCGTCGTAGCGGGCGGAGCCGATGCTGTTATTGCTGACGACGGATTGGAAGTACCCGGCGTAGGGGAAGATGCCAAATCCGCAACCGAGCGTGTAGCCTTGCACGGGATTGCTGCCGTCCGAGCAGGCGTTCGGGTCATTGACGTTTTCGTTGACTTGGCCAACCAGAATGTGAGCGCTGCGGGAACCGGCATAGCCTGCCGTCACCACGACGTTTCCTGGCATCTGACGCTCAATGTTGAGGTTGAACTGCTGCACGACGCCTTGTTTGAAATTGCGGTTCTGCGATTGAATGGTTCCGCTGTAATCGCCGGGGCTCACGGGCGTGGTATAGAGCGGACCGTACTTGGCAAGGGCCGCGCCCTGGTTCAGAAAACCATTTTGCAGACCGCAATTGGGGCTGCCGAACGGAGTACAGATGCCGGAGGGGAAAAGTACTCCTGCAAAGTTATCGGGATCCACTTCGGCATAGTAGGGCGGGTTTTGCCACAGGCCCTGTCCGCCCTGATCCCAGGACGAATCGTGGTAAATGGCATAGCCGGCGCGAACCACGGTCCTATCGACGCCGAATGGCTTCCACACCAGACCGATGCGAGGTTCTAGGGCGGTCTTGTCAAACTGAATGCCGACCCGCCCATCGGTGGTCACGCAATTCGCGCATCCGCTGATCGCCGGACTGCCTGCGGGAACATACCACTTGAGGCTTTGAACATCGAAATTCGCCTGCCGATTCCTGACCTCGGTTTCGGGCGTTACCAGAGCCCAGGCAACACCGAGATTCACCGTCAGATTACTGGTGACGCGCCAGTCATCCTGGACGAAGGGTCGAAACATCTTCCAGCGGCGGCCGGTGGTAGCACCCTCGAAAGTTTGATCATGGGCGGCAAAGACGCCCATCGCGCCCAGGAGCAAGTCGCCAATGTTGTCGCCTGTCCCCGCGCCGAGATTCACCACATAGCCGTCCTGAAATGCGTTGTTTCTGACATTCATCTGGTTGGCGCGGAACACCATGCCAAAGCGGATTTCGTGCTTGCCACGGATCAGGTCGAGGGTGTCGGAGGCGGAGTAGACGTTGGTCCCGCCCTGATACGGCGCGTATCCGCGATCGCCGATGGAAAAATAACTGGTCATCTGGAACGACGTTAGCCCGCATCCCTCGCAGTCGTTCGTGGCCTGGTTCAGACTCGCGGGATAGCCGGTCAAGCTATCGCACTGACTGCCTAAATCGGCGCCCGGAATATTTAACTTCGCGGCTTCGCAAGAGCCGGTGCCGAACGACAGGATGTGGTTGAAGATCCGATTGAAGCCAGCGTTGAACTGGTTGATCGTGCGAGCGGAGAAAACGTGAGTTTCCGATAGCGCCAGGTTGCGCCCGTGGTTGTCAATGTTCTGGTTGCTGCCAAAGGCGTTGGATTCTGACCAGGTGGGCGAGCCTCCGGGGACGAAGTTGGTTGCCTGATCGTAGCTGAAGCGCCCAAACAAGGAGTCTTTGCTGGAAAAGTTGTGATCGAGGCGGAGGTCCCACGTCGCTTCGTTGAGTTTGCGCACGGGCTCGTTGACGTAGTTATACCCGGCATTTGCGGGCAGATTGGGCGTTGGTGTCGGATACAGCTGAGCTACGCTGGCGCCAATGGAATTGACCAGGGCGGCAGGGATAACGGCGCAGGCGGTACCCGCAGTCTGGCTGCCGTCGGCCTGCACAGGCTCGGGGGTGGAGGTGTTTCCCACGCATTGAAAAGGCTGATTTGAGTAAGGATTGTTCAGCGCGGTCAAACCGAACGGATTGCTGCTCTCGTTGAAATTGCCATTGGAGTCGGGCGTCACCATTTGGAGGGTCGGAACATAGCCGGTAAACGGGATACCATGGCGCTGCATCTTGGCCTGATAGTCCAGGAAGAAGAACGTCTTATCCTTCTGGATGGGACCGCCGAGCGATCCGCCAAACTGGTTCAGGTTGAATTTCTCCACCGACGTGGCGAAGTAGCTGCGCGAGTCGAGGTCCGTATTCCGCAAGAATTCAAACAGCGTGCCGTGCATCTGGTTCGACCCGCTCTTGGTGGTGACGAGAACGGTGGGACCGGCGCGCTCTCCGTACTCGGCGGAGTAGTTGTATTCCAGAACCTTGAATTCCTGGATGGAATCGATGGAAGAGAAGATTCCAATGCCGCCTTCGTCGAGCTGGTTGTTGTCGTTACCGTCGAGCATCCAGTCGGTGCTCTGCTCGCGCGATCCACCAACCGAAAGTGAAAACGAGCCGCGCGTGGAGGCTTCGCTGCTGGCGGCGCCGTTAAAAAAGCTGTTCGGGTTGGTGGAGGCCGTGGTTCCGGGAGTCAACGTCGCGAGTTGGACGAAGTTGCGGCCGTTGAGCGGGAGGTCGGCGACCTCTTCGGCGGTAATCACCTGGCCGAGCGTGGGATTCGTGGTTTCGACGGCGACTTGGGTGGCGCTGACCTCGACATTCTGAGTGACCGACGCGGGGTTGAGCGTGAAATCGATTTCGCGCTGCTCGTCGACTTGGAGCCGGACGTCCCTCTGCTCGGTGGTCTGGAAGCCCTGCGACTCCACGTGGATGGTGTAGTGTGCCACGGGCAGCAGCGGCACGAGGTAGTGGCCGGAATCGTCGGTCCTGGCTTCGCGGGTGAGGCCGGTTTCCTGCGCGGTAATTTTCACGGCCGCGCCGGTGATGACGGAGCCGGTTTTGTCGGCAACGGTTCCGGAAAGACTGCCGTTGGCCTGGCCAAAGAGAAGTGACGAGAAGGAAAATACGCAACACAGAACCGCTACGAGCAGCGCCTTGTCTTTTGTCATCGTTCCCCGCCTTTGCTGCCACTCTTTTTTACTGGGTGGCAATTGGAGATCGACCCGCTGGCAGCTGAAAGTTTTCTCGTGAAGCCAGGAGCGTCTCCTTTTGTTAGCAATTCGCCATCTGAATCGATTCGAAAAACATTGTCAAGAGCTATTGTCACGAGGCTGTGGAAGACCGGGTTCAACCCAGAATTCAGTTTTCCATAACGTCTACGTTTTCAAGGATTCTCACGAACCGGGCGCGACGACATCTTGCCCTGCTCTCCGCAGACTTCAGCCGTTGGCTTTGGCCACCAGCAAGATTCCCAGGCAGTAGAAGACGAACATGAAGACGAGGTACAGCTTGGCCTTGCCGGGTGCGCCCGCAAATTCCTTCCAGGCGAGGACTCCCCATAGAGCGGCGACCATGGGCGCGGATTGGCCGATGGCGTAGGAGATGGCTACGCCGGTGAAGCTGGCGGCGACCAGATTGAAAACCATGCCGGTGCCCCAGATGAATCCGCCGAGCAGACCGAGGGCGTGGGCGGAGGCGGGTGCGCTAAAGAAGCCGCTGAACTTTACCGGCTGGCCGACGAGCGGGTGCTTCATGAAATAGACATTCCAGATCAGACACGAGAGCAGAGCGCCTAGGGTGAGGAAAACGGCGATGCTGTAGGGGCCGAGGGTGTTGCCGGTGGTCATCGCGTGCGCCACAAAAGGAGCCCACAGCCCCATCAGAACGCCCGATACCACACAAACAACGATGCTCTTTTTCGACACCGCGCGGCCGGCGATGACGAGGCTGCCATAGGCTTTTCCGTCCATGACAACGGCGATGAGCGCGCACAGCACGCCGCCTGCCAGGAGCGCGGCATTCCCCTTCGGTTGGAGGGCGTAGCTGGAAATCACGCCGACAACAAGCGCGATTCCGATGGCGACAGGAAAGGCGATGGCAAGCCCGGCCATATCAATGGCAGCCACCAGGAGCAGGTTGGCCAGATTGAAGATGGTACCGCCGATCATGGTGGAGACAATGTTGCTCGTGTCGGCCGAACGCACGTTATTGAGGAAGCTGTTCGCGTCGTGGCCGGCGCTTCCCATGGTGAGCGCGAGGATCAGCGACACCAGAAAAATGCCGACGGCGTAGTCCCAGTAAAACAATTCGAAACGATAATTCTTGACGCCTTTGTAGGTATTGGCCCACGAACCCCAGCAGATGGCGCTCGTAATCATCATGAACAGTGCAATCTCAAGACTGTGCGGCGTGAACATTGGTTCTCCTTATGAAAGTGGCTGCAAGCTGACGATGGCGACCGGCCGTCGATTCAAGGGTCGCTCGTCGCTAGTCGCTTGTCGCTGGTCGTTCGGAATGCATCGCGGGTCGTGAATCGGTGCTGGCGACTAACGACCATCGACTTGCGACCCGGTTGCCTTCTCTACTTGCCGCGAATTCTGGAAACAAACATTTGCAGGAACCGGTCAGCGTCGACTTCGACGCAAACTTTGGCATTCGGTTCCACTTGGTCGAGGCCTTCGATGACGTAGTGGTCCCCGTGCAGCACGTTGCGCTCAACCTGGTTGCGGCGATTGGCAACGGTTTCGCCGCGCGAGAACTCGCCGCGGGTCTCGACATCCACGTGCATTGGAGGCGCTTTTACCAGCCTTGCGTCGATGGCCACGCCGACCGCCAGCGGATCATACATCGGAGTGCCGCTGAAACCGAACTGCGCCGACAGATCGATCAGATAGTGCGCCACCTGATAGATGAAATCGTTGACCGGCCCGTGAGTCTGCCCAAGTTGTTCGAGATATTTTGGCGAAAGTAACGTTTTATCGCCGACGTCGAGGCCAACCATGGTCAGCGGCCATCCCGCCTGAAAGACAATCTGTGCGGCTTCGGGGTCGTTGTAGATATTCGCCTCGGCGGAGGCGTTCACGTTGCCACCGGTGATCGATCCGCCCATGATAATGACTTCCTTGACGAGCGGCACGATGGTCGGGTCTTTTTCGACGGCCAGAGCGATGTTGGTGAGCGGGCCGACTGGCACCAGCGTGATCTCGTGCGGAGCGGCGTGCACCATCTCAATGATCAGGTCGGGGCCCCAGCGGGAATCGACCTTGCATTTGCTGGGCGGCAATTCGATATTCGCAAGCCCATTCTTGCCGTGCCAGAACTCGGCTGTGATCAGCTTTTGAAAGAGCGGATGCTGGGCACCGGCGGCTACCGGGATGTCGCAGCGGTTCGCCAGCGATATCATGCGCAAGGCATTTTCCAGTCCCTGCTTGGCGGTGACGTTGCCGGGGACGACCGTGACGGCGCGCACATCGAGTTCCGGCGAGTTCAGCGCCAGCATCAGGGCCATGGCATCGTCCGTGCCGGGATCGGTGTCGATGATGACCTTCTTCGCGGCGCCGAACGCGGGGAGGGCTAGTGCAATCAGCAGGAATGCGGGGAGAATTGTAGAGACCAGGAACTCTTGGCGAATTCGAAAACGACGGCCTGTGGTAAGCAAGACTGCCTCCAGAATTTCGGATTCCAAGTGCATTGCAATCGCGCGTAGCGTAGCCGCGCCAAGTCCCCAGTGTCAAGGCGAAACCGGAATTCATCTTTCGCCGTGTGTGCCGTACAATCGAACCGCAAGGACGAGTGATGCCGGTCGAACGCAACGATTCTCGAAGCATTGCACATCGCGAGAAGCACGCGAGCGATGCGATTGCGGTTCTCTCCGGGCGGCCTCTGCTCTCGAACAAAGGCATTCCGCTGAATCTGGATTGGGTGCGTGAGGTGCGCGTCAACACCAGCGCGGTCGAACGGCGGGCGCAATCGCAGGTCGCGCGGCGGACGGTGAAAAAAGAATGGCAGGCGGCGTGGCTTCTGCGGGCGATCACCTGCATGGACCTGACGACTCTCTCCGGCGACGACACCGATGAGCGCGTGTGCCGATTGTGCGCGAAGGGGCGGCATCCGATCCAGCCGGAATTGGAACGGAAACTTGGCATCGAGCAGTTGCAGATCAAAGTCGCAGCCATCTGCGTGTACCACACGTTTGTGGAGACGGCGCTGCGGGCGCTGGAGGGCAGCGGAGTGCATGTTGCTGCCGTATCGACCGGCTTCCCTGCCGGATTGTCGCCGCTGGCGGAGCGGATCAACGAGATTCGCCGGTCGGTCGAGGCGGGCGCGCATGAGATTGATGTAGTTATCACGCGGGGCCATGTTTTTGGCGGACGCTGGCAGGCACTTTACGACGAAGTGGCGGCGTTCAAGCAGGCTTGCGGATCCAGAGACATGAAAGTAATTCTCGGAACCGGCGATCTGCTGACGCTGCGCAATGTGGCGCGGGCTAGCGTGGTGGCCATGATGGCGGGCGCTGACTTCATCAAGACCTCGACCGGCAAAGAGCCGACGAATGCGACCTTGCCGGTGGGCTTGGTCATGACGCGCTGCATTCGCGAATACGCACAGCAGACCGGAATGGCGGTCGGGTTCAAGCCGGCGGGCGGCATTCGCACGGCGAAGCAGTCGATTGATTGGCTGGCAATGATTAAAGAGGAACTCGGCGAGTCGTGGCTGCGGTCGGAAATGTTTCGCTTCGGAGCCAGCGGCTTGCTCGGCGACATTGAGCGGCAACTAGAGCATCAGGCGACCGGACGGTATTCGGCGGAGTATCGGCACCCGCTGGCGTGAGTTGCGAGTAGGAGTTCGAAGTCTTGAGGATCTATTGTTGGAGACGTTTGCTCGCTTCTTCTTACGTTTTGAATCGTCTTAATTTTAAGGTTGCATCTTAACTTTAAGATTGTCATCCCGAGCGAAGCGAGGGATCTGCAGTTTGCCGCAAGATGCAGATCCCTCGCTTCGCTCGGGATGACAAATTGAAAGGGTTTCAATGAGCATCGCCGAAAAATTCGTGAGCATGGAATACGGCCCCGCTCCAGAAGACTCCAAGGACGCCGTAACTTGGCTAGAGCGTCATGGCTATCGCTTCCAGCATTTCATCGGCGGTGGATGGCAATCGCCTGCGGCGGGCGAGTACTTCGACAGCGTCGACCCTTCGAACGGCGAGAAGCTCGCGTCGGTCGCGCAGGGCTCGGCGGCGGATGTTGACGCCGCAGTCAAGGCGGCGCGGGCAGCTTCTTCTGGATGGCGGGCGCTTACTCCACACGCCCGGGCGCGCTACCTGTATGCCATCGCCCGATTGGTGCAGAAGCATTCGCGGCTGCTTGCGGTTCTAGAGACGATGGACAACGGCAAGCCGATCCGCGAGAGTCGCGACATCGATATTCCGCTGGTTGCGCGGCATTTCTATTATCACGCGGGTTGGGCGCAACTTCTGGAGCAGGAATTTCCGGAGTACGTTCCTTGCGGAGTCGTCGGACAAATTATTCCGTGGAACTTTCCGCTGCTCATGCTCGCGTGGAAAATCGCTCCCGCGCTGGCGACGGGCAATACGGTGGTTTTGAAGCCGGCGGAATTCACTCCGCTGACCGCCCTTGTGTTTGCTGAAATCAGCCAGGAAGCCGGCTTGCCCGCGGGCGTCGTCAACATTGTCACCGGAGACGGCGCGACCGGCGAGGCGCTGGTCAAGCATCCCGACGTGGACAAGATCGCGTTTACCGGATCGACCGAGGTGGGACGCGCGATTCGCTCCGCCACGGCGTCGAGCCACAAGCGGCTATCGCTTGAACTCGGCGGCAAGTCTCCGTTCATCGTCTTTGAAGACGCCGACCTCGATAGCACCGTGGAAGGCCTGGTTGACGGAATCTGGTTCAATCAGGGCCAAGTGTGTTGCGCGGGCTCGCGCCTGCTGATGCAGGAGAGCATCGCCGAAACTCTGACCGCGAAGATTCAGGATCGTATGAGCACCCTGCGCATCGGTGCGCCACTCGACAAAGCGATTGACATCGGCGCCATCGTGGCCAAGGTGCAGCTTGACCGCATCCGCAAATTGGTCGAGCAAGGCGTCGCCGATGGCGCGACATGCTGGCAGCCGCAAGTTACGTTACCGGCGCGCGGGTTCTACTATCCGCCGACACTGCTGAGCAACGTACACCCGACTTCCATTGTCGCGCAGCAGGAGATCTTCGGGCCGGTACTGGCGGCGATGACTTTCCGCACTCCCGCCGAGGCGGTAGAACTGGCGAACAACACTGTTTACGGCTTGGCAGCCTGCGTTTGGAGCGAAAGCGTTAACGTCGCTTTGCACGTCGCCGCGCAGATCAAGGCGGGAGTGGTCTGGGTGAACTGCACGAATCTGTTTGATGCCGCCTGCGGATTCGGCGGCTACCGCGAAAGCGGCTACGGACGCGAGGGTGGACGCGAGGGGCTGCTCGAATACATGGAACTGGCATGGTTCAAGAACGCGCCAACTCTTCCCGCCAAAAAATCAATCGCCCCATTTGAGCCAGAATCGGACGACGACTCCACCGCCTCAGACGCCAACCCTCCCGCGATCGACCGCACCGTCAAGCTTTACATAGGCGGCAAGCAGGCGCGGCCCGACTCCGGCTACAGCATGGAGGTGCGTGCGGCCGATGGACGATTGCTGGGGGAAGCTCCGCTGGGCAATCGCAAGGACATTCGCAACGCGGTCGAGGCGGCGCGCAAGGCCACGGCGTGGGCGAAAGCTACGGCGCACAATCGCGCGCAGGTTCTCTACTACTGCGCGGAGAATCTTTCCCAGCGCCGCGACGAGATTGCACATCGCCTGGCCGACGTGGTCGGCGAAGAGCAGGCGGCCGCGGAAGTGGAACTGAGCATCGGGCGCATTTTTTCGTATGCGGCGTGGGCCGATAAGTTTGACGGCGCGGTGCACAATCCTCCATTTCGGAATATCGCGATTGCGATGAACGAGGCGATTGGGACCATGGGCATCATCTGTCCGCGAGAAGCGCCGCTGCTTGGTTTTCTTTCGCTCGCGATGCCCGCGCTCGCCATGGGCAATACAGTGATTGCTGTTCCATCGGAGGCGTATCCGCTGATCACCGGCGATCTCTATCAGCTTTTCGACACCAGCGATCTTCCCGGCGGCGCACTTAATATTGTTACCGGATATGCGTCGCAACTTCTGAAGACGCTGGCGGAACACGACGACATCGATGCCATCTGGTGCTTTGGCGATGAGGCCAGCGCCGCGGCGGCCAAGGCCATGTCGATAGGCAATCTGAAGCAGGTTTGGACAAACGAAGGCCGCGCCATCGACTGGTTCAACCCGAAACTGGCCGAGGGCCGCTGGTTTCTGGAGCACGCCACGCAGGTGAAGAATATCTGGGTTCCCTACGGAGAATAGGTTTTGCTTTACCCTGTGGACCTCTGTGTACCCTGTGGTTAAAAAAGGTCAACCACAGCGAACACAGAGAAACACAGGGAAAAACATGAACCCAACGCGCACGCCCCGAGTGAAAATCTGCTGCATCGCCAGCGTTGAAGAAGCCGCGATGGCGGTGGACGCGGGAGCGTCGGCTTTGGGCCTCGTTTCGCGGATGCCGAGCGGGCCGGGCGTTATCAGCGATGAGCAGATTGCCGAAATTGCCGCGACCGTTCCTCCCGCCATCGGCACGTTTCTGCTGACTTCGCGGCAGAGCGTCGAGGAGGTCATCGCGCAGCAGCGCTTCTGCCGGACGAATACCATCCAGATCTGCGACCATCTCACGCACGGCACGCATCGCGATCTGAAGCAGGCGTTGCCGGGAATTTCCGTGGTTCAAGTCATCCACGTCACCGGACCCGAGTCTATCGAAGAAGCCGTCAGCGTGGCATCGCATATCGATGCCATCCTGCTCGATTCCGGCAATCAGAAACTCGCGGTGAAGGAACTGGGCGGGACGGGCAGAACTCACGATTGGGCCTTGAGCCGGACGATCCGGGAACGCATCGGCGTCCCACTGTTTCTGGCCGGTGGACTTACTCCGGAGAATGTTGGCCAGGCCATCGAAGAAGTGGGTCCGTTTGGGCTCGATGTGTGCTCGGGCGTTCGCACCGAGGGCAAACTGGATGCGGCCAAACTGAAGCGATTTTTCGCCGCCATACAAAGTGCAAGCGCAGGACGACAAATGTCGTCGCGTTGACTTTTGCGCGGCCTACAGGCAAACTCACAGTTCGCCCATCAGACGCTTGTGAGCCGAACTTTGGCTGGGCGCAACTACAGCAGACGAGGCGAAGGCCAGGCTCAGGAACTATTTCGTTATGTCCGCAGATCGTGTCTCCTACACGCTCGATTCGACGCTGGAGACGGTAAATAACGCCGAAGAGACGGCCACTCGCATGGCGGGCGAGGCCGGTTTTGACGACGAAGAGATCATGAAGATCGCCATGGCGGTGCGGGAAGCCGCCGTAAACGCAGTTTTGCACGGCAATGCCTACGACCCGAACAAGAAGGTTACGCTCGCGTTTGAGCGGAACGCCCAGGACCTCGTCATCGTGATTCGCGACCAGGGCAAAGGGCTCGACGCCAGCAAGATTCCCGATCCGCTGGCGCCCGATAATCTGATGAAGACCTCGGGGCGGGGCATTTTCCTGATACGCTCGTTCATGGATGTGGTGGAGATCCACCCGTCCCAGACCGGCACCGAACTTAGAATGATTAAACATATCCACGGCAACCCCGCGGATTCCAAGGAGGCTCCCCAGTGAGCATGAAGTCCAGTACTCGTCAGGTGGATGGCGTCACGATTGTCGACCTCAGCGGCCGGATCACCCTCGGCGAAGGCAGCGTCGTGCTGCGCGATACCGTGCGCGATTTGCTTTCCAAGGGGCAGAAGAAGATCCTGCTGAACCTCGGCGATGTGAATTACATCGACAGCTCCGGCATCGGCGAACTCGTCAGCGCCTTCACCACGGCCAAGAACCAGGGCGGCGAACTTAAGCTGCTGAACCTCACCAAGAAAGTTCACGACCTGTTGCAGATCACGAAGCTCTACACCGTCTTCGATGTGAAGGACGACGAAGCAGCAGCGGTAAAGTCTTTCACGAAATAGCGTGGCGCGGCGCAGCCGCGAAAACCTTGGCAAGCCGGGGCTCAGCCCCGGCGCTCCACGCCATCACGACAAAACCCTAGCCTTTTGGGCGGCACCGCCAGTTCCCTTTTCGGGAATGCCGCGTGTTTTTTCCCACGGCGCTCTGCCTGGCCCAGCCTCGACTTCCCTACAATAAAAAGGACGGCGCATTTCTCGCGCCTCGATTCTTTATGCGCTTCCTTACGCTGAATTTTATTCTTGGAATCGTTCTTGTTCTGAACGGAATGTGCTTTGCCCGCGATACTTCGCCGACCAGTTGCGTATCGTTTGCCGAAGCCAGCAAGCACGTGGGCACAGCCCAGTGCGTCAGCGGCACCGTGCTGCGCGTGGAAGATGGCCGCAACGGCGCCAAGCGCCTGAACTTCTGCAAAGAGGCTCAAGCATGTCCGTTCACGGTGGTCGTGTTCCCCTCCGATCTCAAGAAGATGGGCGACATTCGCCAACTCGAAGGGCGGCAGATTGAAATCAAGGGGACGATTCAGGATTACGACGGGCGGCCGCAGATCGTTTTGCGCCGCTCCCAACAACTGGGCGAAGGGGCCTTCCTGCTGTTTCCCACCGTGCCCACCGCTTACGACGTCGAGCGCGGAGTGCGCCGTGCCACAGGCTCGACCCACGCCAAGGCCGCCAAGAAGGAAACTACGAAGCAGAGCGATCCGATGTCGATCGAAGAGGCGGGAGAGCCGTGACTGCGGCCATCGTTGACGCTTGCGCTTCGAGCGTCAGAAGAACTGCGTATCCAGCGAAGCGATGAACTGTATTCCCGGGACAATCTTGCCCAGAAGGCGCTTATCGTTGGTCAAGAAAAGATCGGTACCCGCTTGCGCGGCGGAGGCCAGGTGAATCGCATCGGCCGGAGTAATCCCAGGGGTTGCTCGGATCCTCGCATACCGATCTGCCGCTTCGAGGGTGAATGGAACAACCTCGTTCACCACGCTCCCCAACCAGCGTCGCGACTCGTCCGCCAAGTGCGACGCGCCTTTGCGATAGGCGCCGGCAAGTACCTCTCCGAAGGTGAAAGCGCCGGTGATGAGTTGGTCATGACGCTGCTCCATTCGAGAATGAATCGCGTTGACTCTTTTCGCAAACTCCGGGTGGTCTTCCAGCCAATAGATGAAGAGCATCGTGTCCCAATAGACTCGGCTCACTCACCCTCCTTTGGTCCGTGAAAATCGCTTCGTTCAGCGCGGAGATAGGCCTCGCCGCCACCCAGTTCGGCAAAGACATCCTTCAGCGCGCCACGCAGCCGCGTCCAGGAGTCGTCAGTCGGCGCCGACGGCTGGTGGGTATCGACAAATTCGTAAGTGTAAGTGACCGTCGTGCTTTGTCCGGATGGTGGGCCGGTTCTGCCAACCAGCCGCAAGTCGTTGTCTCGCAGAAATTCGCGCGTCTTTAGTGCACTGCAAACTACAGCCCCATAACTCGCGCCAATCCTCAGCTCACGGACAACGTCACCTGCCTTGATCGAAAAACGCTTCTCGTTCCGTTGCCGCGCTGGCACAGCATATTTCTCTTTTCCGTACACCCGAATTCTGTCCGAAAGTGTCATGGCGACATCCCCCTCCAAGAGACCTTAATTCCCAAGCAGGTATAGAATAGCATACAATAGAACGAATACAATAGAATAATTTGTATTCTACACCATTCCCTTGCGCAACTCCTCCAGTGGATACTTCGTCCCTCGCCAAACGACGCCTCCGTTCGCCAGGGTTTGGATCATGGAACGCAGCAGCGTGTACATGAAGAGGCTGGTGCCGACCGGATGCAGGAAGAAGTAATAGGCTGGGACCGCCGACATGCCTGACATTCCGTAATAAATGCCAAACAGCGAAACGAGCGCGATGGCGTATGGCAGTCGCGCCCATCCATGCGCCAGCCAGACGCCCAGAAACGGCCCGAGATTCAGGAAACCCAAGCCAACGATGGTAGCCACGGTTCGCGGCCACTGGAACGAGAGCACGGCAAAGAAATTCTTGGTGAGATTGTTGACCATGCCGAAAGCTCCCCTAGCCCAGTAGAGGGAAATCAGGTCTTCGCCAAAGACGTTGCGCTGGGCAAAGCCTGCGTTCTTGATCACCTTGCCCAGTTTCATGTCGTCGAGCACTTCCATGCGCAGGGCGCGATAGGTACCGACCGCGTCATAGACCGAGCGTCGAACCATATTGAATGCGCCCACGCCCATGTGGTCGCGCGCCCGAGGGTCGGCGACTTTCCAGGGGCGATGTCCGAAGACGAAGAGCGCCTGAAAAAAAGCGATCATCATGCGCTCGCTCGGTCGCTTCATGATCATTCGCGGGAAAAGGACAACGTGGTCAGCGCGCTCAGTTTCGGCATAGGCAACAGCGCGGCGCAGGGCATCGGGCTTAAACTGTACGTCGGCGTCGGTGAACAGCAACCAAGCCCCAGTTGCCTGCTGGGCCGACGTCCACATGGCGTGGGTTTTGCCGAGCCAACCCGATGGCAGATCGGGAATGTGGATCGCCTTAAGCAACCCGTGAGCCTCCGAACTTGCGGCCACGTCGTCGATGATCGCTCCGGTACGGTCGGTCGAGCGGTCGTTGACGGCGATCACTTCGTAGTTCGAGTAATCGAGGGCGAGCAGGCGCACCAGCGTTTCGCGAATATCTTCTTCCTCGTTGCGCGCCGGAACGATGATGCTGACTCTGGGTTCGCCGGTTGGAGTCGCGGGACTGCGGTCCCACTCCGGTCGCGCGATGTCGGCGATGCGCGGCATACCAATGGCCGCGTCCACGAGGCGCGAGAACCAGGCTAGGGCGAGGAGGCTGCCTGCAATCCAATTGAGGGCACCCCAGTGAATTGCGCTCCAGTGAAATGCACCCCAGTGAAATATTTGCCAAGACATGCAGCTAGGAAGATGCTCCTGAGGGGAGATGCGATTCCGTTGCGTCGCCTTCTAAGCGCAAGGCCGGGGCAAAACGCATACCGTAAAACAGAATCGCCGCGGAAATCGCCATGGCAATCACCGGCAAAATAAAAGCTGCCTGGAGCGACTTGTGATCGGCGACCCATCCCATCATGGTCGGCGACGGGACATCACCCAAAAGATGAATAATGAAGATCTCGACAGCGATGGCGGTGGCGCGAATGTGGGCGCCCACCGAATTCATGACCGCGGCATTCAATGGCGAGGTATTCAGCAGCAGGAAGAAAGCCGCAACCGCAATCGCCGGCACCATCACCCGTCCCTTGAAAAACAGGGCCACAATCATCACCGGAACGCCGAGGGCCATGCCGACGGCCGACACCAGGTAGTAGGCGCTTTTCATTCGCCGCAGCAAATAGTCGCCCAGCCATCCGCCCGCCAGGGACGCTACAATCCCATCGACCACGATGATGATGCCGAAAATGAAATTCGCGTGGGCGAGCGAGTAATGGCGCTCGCTGTAAAGAAACTGCGGCATCCACACCTGAATCCCGCCCAGCGAAAATGTCATGGCCGCCATTCCGAGAGTCGCCGTCAAGAACGCCGGGTTGCACAAAACCCCGGCATAGACGCGCTTCAAATCCAAGTACGCCGTCGTGTAAAGCCTTGCCAGGAAACTGCCAGTAAAAACTCTCGCCGGTGAATCTTCGCGCGGCTCCTTCACGGAATCAAATTGTCCCCGCTCCGGCTCTTTCAGGAAGAGCACGGCGATGGCCAGCAGAAATCCGGGCGCGGCCGCGATGTAAAAGGGGAATCGCCATCCATAGTGCGGCGCGAGATTGCCGCCCAGCAGATAGCCCGCGGCCGATCCCACCGGAATTGCCAGGTAAAAGATGCCGAGGATCCGCCCGCGAAGTTTCTCCGCAAACAGATCGGCCACAAAGGTGGGTGCGATGGTAACGAAGGTTGCCTCGCCAATCCCCACCAGGGTGTGTCGGACGAGCAACTCCGTGTAGTTGTGGGTGAACGCCGTGAGCAGAGTCAGCCCGCTCCAGAAAATCCCCCCGAGAGCGATGATCAGCTTCCGCGAGTAGCGATCCGCCAGCGGCCCCACGAACGGCGCCGCGATCATGTAGAAGCCAAGAAACGCGCTGGTCAGATAGCCGATCTGCGTCTTGCTAAGGTGGAATTCATCCTGCACCAGAGGTTGCACCGCAAACAGCACGTTGCGGTCCGCGTAATTGAGCAGATTGAGCGCGGTGAGTACGAGCAACGCGGTGCGGGCGTGGAGCTTTTGCGGGGTCACGGGTCGAGAGAATATAGCACGGGGAAGATTGCAGAGGTCAGAAGTCAGATTGCAGAAGTGAAACCCAAGAGTAAGGCATCAGTTCTACTTCTGCAATCTGACCTCTTACCTCTGACCTCTCTTCCGCGGCCAGCGCGCGACCACGACCGTGGAAATCCCTCCGCGCGGACGGAACTCGCCCTTCACCTCGGCCCACACCGGCTGGGCCCAGCGCACAACATCTTGCAGCACTTGATTCACGATGTTCTCCTGGAAGATGCCGAGATTGCGATACGCTTGCAGATATTCCTTCAACGATTTCAATTCCAGGCAAAGGCGACTCGGCTCATAGCGGATCACGATATTGCCGAAGTCGGGCAAGCCGGTTTTCGGGCACACCGAAGTAAATTCCGGATCGTCCACGACGATCTCGTAGCCGGGAAACTGGTTCGGCCAGGTTTCAATCTCCGGAAAATTGTGGTCGAGCCCGGCGCTGGCGTGCTGCGCCGTATAGCGGGGAGAGGTGGAACGAGGAGACTTTGGCATTTCCATATTGTACCTAGCGCCTGTCGCTGGCAGTCCGCTCACAGGCCGCATATAACGAATTCCGCACAAGAGTTGACGCCAACAGCCAGCGTGGCGCATCTAATTGAGCAAGTCCAAACGTGCATTTGCCTGCTCCTGACCGCAGGCGGATGATGTACATTAAAACTTGCGCTTTTCTCCGCATGCCGTTGAATGGAAACAGTCCGGGGCTCCGCCTGCGGCGTTGGTTGACGCCATCGCTCGCCGTATTAGCGGCGGTGATTGTGCTCGGTGCTTTCGTCTCTCTTCGCAACAACTCAGTGGCCGTGCGGACGGCCGTGATCGAGAAGGGCACGATTCGCAGCGTAATTTCGACCAACGGAAAAATCGAGCCCATCGATAATTTTGAAGCCCATGCTCCAATTTCCGCGAGAATCGAGCGCGTTCTCGTCAAGGAAGGCGATTCGGTCCGGAAGGGCCAGTTGCTGGTCGTTCTGGACGATGCCAACGTGCGTGCCGAGGCGGCTCGTGCACAAACCCAAGTAAAGGCAGCGCAGGCGCAACTGAGCGCCTCGGAGCAGGGCGGAACCCAGGAAGAAGTTCTGAGTGTGGAATCCCAACTCGTAAAAGCTGGCGCCGACCGCGATTCCGCACAACGCAATTTCGACGCGCTCCGGAAACTTCAGCAGCAAGGCGCGGCCACCGCGGGAGAAGTGCAAACCGCGCAAGACGCTCTTGCGACCGCCGATGCCCAGCTCAATTTTCTCCGGCAAAAACAGACGAAACGGTATTCGCGCGCGGAACTGGCGCGCCTCGAAGCGCAACAGGCGGACGCGCAGGCCGGCTTCGTCGCGGAGCAGGACGTTCTAGCACAGTCCAATGTCCGCGCCCCCTTCGATGGCGTCGTGTACTCGCTGCCGGTGAAGCAAGGCGGCTTCGTCGCGGCCGGCGACCTGCTGCTACAGATGGCGGATCTACGAAAAGTTCTCGTCCGCGCTTTTGTCGATGAACCCGACCTGGGCCGGCTGGCTCCCGGAAATTCCATCGAGGTTACCTGGGACGCTGTTCCAGGACGAGTCTGGACGGCGACCGTAACCGCCGTTCCCTCGACGGTGAAGTTGCACGGTTCACGCAACGTTGGCGAAACCACCAGCATCGTCGAGAACAAGGACCTGAAGCTTCTGCCCAATGTCAACGTGGGGATCACCATCGTTGTTGCCGTGCATGAAAACGTCCTGGTGGCGCCGCGCGAGGCGGTACGAACCGACGACTCCAAGCCCTACGTATTGCAGGTCGACGGCCACGTGCTGAAGCGCCGGGATGTGGTGACTTCGCTTTCCAGTCTCACCCAGGTCGAAATCACCGGCGGTGTTTCCGCCAAGGACGTGGTGGCGATCAATGCGTTGAACGGCAAGCCGATCGGCGACGGAACGCAGGTACGGTTTTAGATGATTTCTCGCACCTCCAGAGCACTCCTCGTTTTGCTCACGCTCCTTGTCTCGGCAAGCGCAAGCATGGCGGACTCCGCCAAGGAGATGCTGGCAGCGGGCCGGGTCGATGAAGCCATTGCCGAGTTGAATGGCCGTCTTTCTTTGGCGCCGGATGCCAATTCTTCCAACTTGCTCTGCCGCGCTTACTTCGCGCTCGAGGATTGGGAGCGCGCGGAATCCTCGTGCCGAAAAGCGGTGGCGCTCGATCCCAACAACGGCGGATTCCATCTTTGGCTGGGACGGGTGTATGGCGAAAAGGCGGATCGAGCAAACTTCGTGACCGCGGCCCGGCTGGCCGGAAAGGTCCGCGAAGAATTTGAACGGGCGGTGCGACTCAGTCCAAACGACGTCGATGCCCGGCTCGATCTGGCGGAGTTCTACGCCGAAGCGCCCACCATCGTCGGCGGCGGCGAGCAGAAGGCGCGCGCGCAAGCGCAATCCATTGCCGCTCTAAACCCGGCCCGCGAACACTGGGTGTACGCCCGCATTGCCGAAGAGAAGAAAGACGCCGCCACCGCGGAACGGGAATATCGCCAGTACATCGACCTCAGCCATGGGGATGCGGAAGCCTGGCTGAACCTCGCTCTTTTTCTCCGGCGCCAGAAGCGTTTCGACGAGATGGAGCAAGCCATCGTCAAGCTGAGTCAAGCGCCGATGCCCAAGCCTGACGTTCTGGTGGAAGCAGCCGGGATCCTGTATAGTGCCGGTCGAAGCTATCCGTTCGCCGCCGAACTGCTGCATCGCTATCTCAACGCCGGTCCGGTGGAGGCAGCTCCCGCATTCAAAGCCCACTATCTGCTGGGCGAGTTGCTGGAAAAACAAGGGGACAAGGCAGGCGCAGCGCAGGAGTATCGCGCTTCCCTGGCTTTGGCCCGGAACTTCGGCACGGCCCAGCAAGCGCTCAACCGAGTTGCCCACTGACGGCCTGCGGCGAAATCGCGCAGTGGCACACGAGCGATGTCTTTCAGGAATTGTCATCCTGAGCGCAGCGAAGGACCTGCTGTTCGCGGCAAGACGCGGCTTCTTCGCTTCGCCACAGGTGACAATCTATAAGTGGTAATGTGACGAGATGAAATTTCGAGTACCGCGCCGGCTACAGTTCATAAATCTACTCGCGCTTCTTGCGGCTGCATTGACGATCGCTGCGCGCGGCCAAGCCGAGCCTCTGCCTCTGGATCGCGCCATTCGGCTGGCCCTGGCGCATAGTACAGGGTCGGCGATTGCCAATGCCGACGTGCAGCGCGCCTTTGCCTCCTACCGGGAACTGCGCAACAACTTCGTCCCGCAACTGGTCGCCGGTTCGGGTCTGGGCTGGACTTATGGATATCCTCTGTCGATCCAAGGGTCGCCTCCGTCGCTGCTGGATGTAGTCGCGCAGAGCTCGATCTTCAATCCCGCGCAGCGCCAGTTTCTGGGTGCGGCGAAAATTGACTGGCAAGCTGCGCAGTTTCAGGACAAGGACCAACGCAATGCCGTCATTCAGGACGTCGCCTTGACCTACGCGGAACTAGCCAAGTGGGAAGCGCGGCTGGCGCGCTTGCAAGACTACGAAGCCGAGGCGCGAAAACTGGAACAGGCGGTAACCGCGCGCTTGCAGGAGGGCGTGGACAGCGCGGTGGACTTGAACAAGGCCAAGCTTGGCGCGGCGCGTGTACGGCTTCACCAAGCCGAAGCGCGCGGGTCGGCCGACGTTCTTCGCCGCCATCTCTCAACCCTGACCGGCTTGCCGGTGTCTTCCATCGAACTGGCGCCCGAGACCATTCCGGCCTTGCCCTCGATCGCTCCGCAAGAAGATCTTTCGGAAAAGGCGGTTGCCTCCAGCCCCGCCCTCAAATTCGCGGAACAACATTCCCTGGCCGAGTCGATGCGCGCCGCGGGCGAGCATCGCTCGCTCTTGCCGACCATCGACTTCTCCGCGCAGTACGCACGGTTTTCCACCTTCAATCACTATGCCGAGTACCTCCCCAAGGGCACGTTTCAACCGGACAACGCCACCATCGGCCTGGCCCTCCGCATCCCGCTCTTCAACGCCAGCCAGCGCGCCCGCTCCGACGCGGCCGCGGCCGAAGCCCTGAAGGCGAAGAAACAAGCGGAAGCGACTCGCAATCAGGTGGCCGAGGAAACGCTAAAGCTGCAGCGCGCCGCCGAACAACTCGCGGCCGCGCGCGAGGTGGCGGAGTTGGAATATCAACTTGCCCAGTCGGGACTGGAAGCGGCCCAAACCCGTGTCGACGCCAAGACCGGCACGTTGCATGAGTTGGCCGATGCGCGCGTGCAAGCCGCCGAACGGTTCCTGCTTTTCCAGGATGCGGATTTTGAATACCAGCGCGTCCGCATGAATCTTCTGCGCGCCACCGGCGACCTGGAAAAGTGGGCGCTGCCCGGCGCCGCCTCTATAGACCCGGCCTCGAAATAGCGCATCTAACCCGACATCCCGGCCAGCACCCGATTCTTGCGGCTCAATGCTCAGAAGCGACGGTCGGTGTGCTTCTTTTGCGGTTTGGGCCTCGCTAAGGCACACTGGATCAAAGGGTTCCACGCTTCCGGCGCGGCTGCGACGTACCAGAATGGTAGCGTCGTCCGGGGTTTATACGCATCTAACCTGTGACTAGCGATGCTAAAATAGAGACTCACACCTATGCCATTAAAGACACTGTTTTTGAATCCGCCTTCGTTTGAGAACTTCGATGGGGGCGCGGGTTCGCGCTGGCCCGCCACGCGCGAGATCGAATCGTACTGGTATCCGGTCTGGCTCGCCTATCCCACGGGAATGCTCGAGGGCGCGCGCTTGCTCGACGCGCCGCCGCACCACATTACTGCCGAAGAGACCATCCGCACCTGCAAGGACTACGAACTCCTGGTGCTGTTCACCAGCACTCCAGGTTTCGCCGGCGACGTCCGCATCGCCGAAGCGATCAAGGGCAGCAATCCCCACATCAAGATTGCCTTTGTCGGCCCCCACGTCAGCGTGCTACCAGAGAAATCCCTGATGGATGCCAAGGTAATTGACGTCGTTTGCCGCAAGGAGTTCGACTACTCCATAGTCGAATACGCGCAGGGCAAAAAAATCGAAGACATTCTGGGCATTTCGTATCGCAAGAACGGCGTCGTCGTGCACAATCCCGACCGTCCGACGATTGAGAATCTGGACGCGCTGCCGCACGTGACCGATGTGTACCGGCGCGACCTGGATGTCCGGCGCTATAACGTGCCTTTTCTGCTGCATCCCTTTGTGTCGCTCTACACCACGCGCGGATGCCCGGCGCAGTGCACCTTCTGCCTCTGGCCTCAGACGCTCAGCGGACATCCGTGGCGCAAGCGTTCCACCGACGACGTCGCAGCTGAAATGGCCAAGGCGAAAGAGTACTGGCCGTACGTAAAAGAATTTTTCTTCGATGACGACACCTTTAACCTGCAGAAGGCCCGCACCGTCGAACTGTGCGCCAAGCTGAAGCCGCTGGGCCTGACCTGGTCGTGTACCTCGCGCGTCACGACCGATTTTGAAACGCTCAAGGCCATGAAAGAAGCCGGATGCCGGCTGTTGATCGTGGGCTATGAGTCGGGCGATCAGCAGATTCTCAAGAACATCAAGAAAGGCGCAACCATCGAGCGCGCCCGCCAGTTCACCAAGGATTGCCACAAACTCGGCCTCGTAGTGCACGGAGACTTCATCCTCGGCCTGCCGGGAGAAAGCCGCGAGACCATCAAGAACACGATCAAGTTCGCCAAGGAACTCGACGTGGAAACGATTCAGGTTTCGGTGGCGCATGCTTTCCCGGGAACGGAACTGCACGAATCCGCGGTAAAGAATGGATTCATGACCAGCGAGACGAAGATGGTGGACGACCTCGGGCACCAGATGGTGCAGATCGAATATCCGGGTCTGCCCGCGACCGAGATTCTTGCTGCCGTGCACGACTTCTACGACGCCTACTATTTCCGGCCCAAGGCGGCGTACCGCATCTTGCGCAAAGCCGTGTTTAATAACTCCGAACGCAAGCGGCTGTACAAGGAGGCGCGGACCTTCCTGAAACTGCGCTCGCAGCGCAACAAGTGGGTCAAGGACAACCGCAAAGAGGAAACGCCTGCCCCGGAACCGGCCAAAGCCTAAGGCTTGAGGTTGGATTGTAAGTGACCTTTCGAAAATACCTTGTCTTAGCCGGAATCACCGTCTTCAGCACCGCGGGCGATTCCCTGCTGGCTCGCGGGATGAAAGATCTCGGCAATATAACTGTTTCCCTGCACAACCTTTCCGGTCTGCTGCTGTCGATCCTCAATCCCTGGGTAGCGGCTGGAATCCTGTTGTTGCTGGCGTTCTTCGCCTGCTACATGTCCGCGCTTTCGTGGGCCGACCTCACGTATGTGCTGCCCGCGACGTCACTCTCCTACGTACTGGTCGCGCTGATCGGTCACTTCCGACTGCATGAAGAAATCTCGCTGACGCGCTGGCTGGGCATTGCACTGATCGCTGCCGGTGTGGGCTTCGTGGCCGTCGGCCCGTCGGTTACACCCAGTCGCAGCCCCGGGAGTTCAACGAACTCTGCGCGCGATGCGCTTTCCCGCGAGGCGGAGTCATGAGAGACCTCTACGCCTGGGCCGCGATTGGCCTCATCATTCTTGCCTCCACCACCGGAGACGTTCTGCTCTCGCACGCCATGAAGCGCGTCGGCGATGTCGGGGAACTCTGGAAGCGCCGCGGATTGCTCGCCGTTGTTAGCCGCGTCTTGACAACTCCTACGTTTGCGCTCGGCCTGATGGCGATGGCGGTCGCTTTCTACAGCTTGCTCTTCGGACTCTCGTGGGGAAACCTGAGTCTCGTCGTGCCCGCGTCGGCTTCCCTTACCTTTGTCGCCAATGCGGTCGCGGCGCGCATCTTTCTCCACGAACACGTAGGGCGCCGCCGCTGGATTGCCGCCTTGCTGGTGGCGGGCGGCGTGGTGCTAATGGCGATCTGAAGTGCTCTAACCGAAAAGGTCGACGGCGACAATGAGCGGCTTCGCTGACGCGGCTGGATAGTCCCCGTCCCCGTCCTTGCTGGCGGGTGCAGCTTTGCCGCCCTTCGATTCATCCTGCGCGCGATCTCCCGCGTTTTCCGCCGGCGAAATCGCGCATAGAAAAGGAAACCGCTCGCTCCAGATTGCGGCTTGAGCCTTTGCGTCCGCCAACTCTCTTCGAAACGACTCGCCATCGACCTCGCGGCGCTTGGCCTTGAGCTTGTTCATGAGAGCCTGCAATCGCGCCAGGTCCGTGATCAGGCCGGTGAGCAGTTCCTTCCCGCCCGCGCTCAAATATGCAAACTCCACACCCGCGCCCGACCGTCCTCGAATCGCCCGCACCTCACCCACCGCGCGGAACGAGGCTGAGTTGACGCGCACCACGATTTCAGCGCGCGCTCCGCACGCGATCGGCAACGAGCTTTCAACATGGCAGCCGTGAAGGCTTAAATCGCGGATCGTCCCCGGAATCACGATCCCGCTCGACGGCAGGCATTGGATCTCGGCGCGGCCGCCGCAACTGAATCGCGGGCTGCGGCGGCGGTCCTCCTCTGGGTCGTTGCGACCAGCCATCTTTATAAGATCGTTTGTCAGGCGAGAATACTTGAGGCGGGCACAAGGTAACCTGGGATGGAAACCGTCGTAATTAAAGCCAGCTTGAGTGCTTATCGAAACAACTTCATCAGGCCACCCGGAGCGAGGTCGGGGACAAGAAAACTGGCGCTCTTGCCCCTCGCCAAACCTGCCAGGGCTTCCGCCGCCAGATATCCGCTGCGGACCGCGCCCTCCATGGTGGCAGGCCAACCGGTCGCGGTCCAATCGCCGGCCAGAAAAACGCGGGGCCAGACGGTCACCGATTGAGGCCGATATTGGTCGATTCCCGGTCGCGGGGAATAAGTCGCATTGACTTCCTTAATCACCGTTGATTTCACCAGATTCGCCTCGCGCGCGCCCGGGAAAAACTCCCGTAACTCCTGGACCGCCATTTCGACAATTTCCGTTTTCGATTTCTCCAACAGGCTTTTTGAGCTGCTCACCACCAGTTCCACATAGCTCCCGTTGGCGTTCTCCCGAGCTTCGTTCTGGCGCGCTGCGATGAGGCGCGACTTGTGAAACATCCACTGGATGGTTCGATCGAGCAGCACGGCATGATCCAGATCGCTGATCTCGCGGTCAAACCACAAGTGAATCCCCGTAATCGGCGATGTCTGAAACTGCCCGAGCATGGCGGCCAGCGGCGCTGCCGCGGCTGTGTCCGGCAGGATGCGCGCCAACACGTCGAACGGAACGGCCAACACCAGGGAATCGAATTCCTGTTCTTCTCCGTTCGCGGTCACACCAACCTCCGACGGCTGCGCGTGAAATGACTCGACGCTCGTGCGATAGTGGATCGATCCTCCGCGCGCGGAGATGTAGTCGGCCGCCGAAGCGTACAGTTCGCTCAGCGGAATGGTGGGGATTCCCATCTCCCTCGCCTTCTTCGACTTCATCGACTCCCGCACCACCTGGCCGGCATATGCGACCGACACCAGTTCAAGATCCTCGCTCAGCGCGCTGACGAGCACTGGCTTCCAAAAGCGTTCGATCGCATTGTGGGTTTGGTTGTGCCGGTGCAGCCAGTCCAGAAACGATTCTCCCGTGTCACGGGCTGGCGCCGGAATCAAGGCGGCCATGGCACGCGAGATCGCCAACTTGTCGGACGCATCCAAAAACGGAAACGAGAGAAACGACAGCGTCGTATGCAGAGGAGCCGGCAGGAACGACCGCTCCAGAACCGAACTGCGCCCGCCCGGTTCGACGAAGGTCATGGTCTCGTACCAGCGGATATTCTTCTCCACTCCAATCCGCCGATAGAACTCCAGCAGATTGGTGCAGCAACCGAACAACACATGCTGGCAGTTATCGACAATTTCTCCGGTGCCCGGATGTTGATACGAGGAAGCGCGTCCGCCGAGATAAGGGCGGCGCTCAAACAGGGTCACGCGAAATCCAGATTCCGCCAGGGCGCAGCCAGCCGCAAGGCCGGCTAGTCCACCGCCCGCGATCGCAACGGTCGGAGAATGTGCCGGATTCGGATGGGTCGTATCAGGATGCATCGAGGCAGGCATCAAACCAAACGCTTCAGGATTCCTTTTCCTAGAATGGCGACCTTCTCGGGAACGGTCAGTCGGACGCGTTCCGTGAACACGTCATACTGTTTCAACGCAATCTTTTCCAGCAGGCGGCGATAGATGGTAATAAGCACCCACAGCGCCGGCTGGCTGTCTTCACTCACCATCGGAATCAGCTTTTCCGCTTCACGGTAGCACTCAAGCGCGCGGTCGCCCTCCAGCGCCAGCAACGGCCGAATGCGGGCCACGTCAATTTGCGGTCCAGCCAGATCGGCGGCCGCGAGCCCGCACTGCGCTAAATCCTCTTGCGGAAAATACACCCGGCCCACGGCCACGTCTTCTTTGACGTCGCGAATAATATTGGTGAGCTGAAACGCCAGTCCGCAGCGTTCCGCCAGTGGCTCGGCCGCGGGATCGCGATATCCAAAAATCTTGATGCATACCAGCCCTACGACCGAGGCGACGCCATAACAATACTGCCGCAACTCTTCAAACGTCTGGTAGCGCGCAACCAACGGTCCAGCGCCGGTGGAATCCGCCCCACCGTCCTCAAGATCCGCCGCCGTGCCGTAGGCAAGCTGGTCGAGAAGCCCCACCGGAATCTGATAGGTCCGCTGGGCATCGGTCAGCGCCAGCAGCACCGGATCGTCGGTTGGCTGCGACGCCAGGGCGCGGTGCACCTTGTTCAGCCATTCCAGCAGTTCATGGTGCCGATCGGCGGGGCTTAGTGTGTTGTTGTCGGCGATGTCGTCGCAGCGCCGCATGAAAGCGTACACCGCGCTCAAGGCATTTCTTTTGCGCCGGGGAAGCACCGCGAATCCGTAATAAAAATTCTTGGCGGCTGCGCGCGCGATACTCCGGCACACCGAGTACGCCATGTCCAACTGCGAAGCCGTCGGCGCAAACTGCGCGGGCGCATTTCCCACGGCGGTGCTCATCGCAGCCTTCCCAGCGCGGCGCGCGCGATCAAGGCCAGCTTCCGGCTCCTGGAGATTGCCGGCCGCCGGCCCAGCACGGCATACTCTTGACGCTCGATGGCGTTTAGAATTTCCTGCCCGCCCCGGCTGAACAGGTCCAGATCGACCGCCAGTTGGCGGTTGACTTGCGCGATCAGCGGCAGACCTTGCGCAAACCATTCCCGCGCGCGCGCCACCTCAAACTTCATCAGTTCGCGGAATGCAGCCGAGTTTTCTTCGTCGCGTATCGCCGCCTCGCTCACCCCGAAGCGGCGCAGGTCTTCGAGCGGAAGATAAATTCGTCCTTTCGCAAAATCCGCGCTCACGTCCTGCCAGAAATTCGCGAGTTGCAGCGCGGTGCAGGTGCGATCGGAAAGCTGCTGGCGCTCGGCATCGCGGTATCCGCAGAGGTAGAGCACCAAGTGACCGACCGGATTCGCCGAGTAGCGGCAATAGCCCAGCAGATCGTCGAAGGTTTCGTAGCGGGTCACCCGTTGATCCTGCCGGAAGGCAGTCAGCAAATCCGCGAACTCGTGCTTCGGAATTTCAAACTTGTGCACAGTCTCCGCCAGCGCGACGAATACCGGATGTCGCGCCCGGCCGGCATAACACGCGCCCAACTCCTCTTCCCATTGATCGAGCAGACGCAAAGACACCGCTTTGTCGCCGACTTCATCGGCCAGATCGTCCGAAATGCGGCAATAGGCGTAGACGTTGAAAAAATGCTGGCGCAGGCGGCCCGGCAGAAACCAGGAAGCAACTGAAAAATTCTCGTAATGCGAGCGCGCCAGCCGTCGGCAATACTCGCGCGCCTCAGCTTCCGAAGGCGCATGCTCGGGGATGGCGTACTCCGGCGGCAGCGCACTCCAGGCGGAGGCGAGCGCGGCTGTCGGGGGATGGCTGGCGGCAGTCATTGTCGAACGTTCAATAAGCTCGAATTGTCATCCTGAGCGAAGCGAAGGACCTGTTGTTCGCCGCAAAAAGCAGATCCTTCGCTTCGCTCAGGAGGACAACACATATACGCGGAATTTACGAGAAGCGATGCTAGTGGCCCGGAATGATCGCCGTCTTGATGTCTCCGTTGCGGTTCAGCATGTGGCGCAGCACGTCCTGCAAGCGCGACAGCGGAGCTTCCCCGGTGATGTAGTCGTTGCCGCAGACCTTTTTCTCCGCGATCAGACGGAAGGCCCGGCGCACGGTCTCCGGTGTGTGATGGAAGGTCGCCTTCAAGGTAATTTCCGAGTAGTGCAAACGATTGGTGTCGAGCTGCACTTTGGTTCCCGCCGCGCATCCGCCAAAGAAATTCACCGTACCGCCCTTGCGCACCATCTGCACGGCCCACTCCCAGGCTTCCGGACGGCCCACGGCTTCAATGGCCACGTCTGCGCCGCGTCTCTCCGGACTCAGTTCGCGCACCGCCTCGACCGCATCTTTCACTTTGGTGATCTGCACGACTTCGTGCGCGCCCTTCTTGCGCGCCAGTGCGACTTGCGAATCGCGCTTGACCACCGCAATCACGTTGCAACCGATCGCTTTGGCCACTTGCACAAACATCAGGCCGATGGGGCCGCCGCCAATCACCACTACGGTTTCGCCGATCTCGACGCCAGTTTCATGCAGGCCGCGCAGTACGCAAGCCAGCGGCTCGGTCATCGCGGCATCCTCGAACGTGACATTCGAGGGTACGACGAGCATATTGGCTTCTACAATTCGCTTCGGTATCCGGATGTACTCCGCATACGCGCCGTTATTGAACAGCAGATCTTCGCAGAGGTTGAGTTGGTGCTTGGAGCAATAAAAACACATGCCGCAAGGCGCCGAGTTTAGCGCCACCACGCGCATGCCTTTCTTGAAACCGCGGACGCCTTCTCCAACCTGTTCGATCGTGCCGGCTAGTTCGTGTCCGAACAGCGCCGGCGGCACAATCATGCGCGCATGATAGCCGCGCTGATACACCTTCAGATCCGTGCCGCAGGTGAGCGCCACGTGCACCTTGACCAGAACTTCGCCGTCCCCCAAACGCGGGATGGGCACTCGTTCAATCTTGATGTCTTCTTTGCCGTAAAGGACGGCAGCCGTCATCTTGCCTGTCACAGTCGATGTCCTTCCCGCGCCCTCTGCCCCGGCATGCCCGGCTGGATGACGATCTTCATCGAGTCCGGTTGAGGATGGGCAGCCAGATTCAGCGCTTCCACACCGCTTGATAGCGGGAAACGGTGGCTGATTAGCCGTTCCAGATCCATTTCACGGTTCATAACGAACCGCACCGATTCCTCCTGCAATTCGACCGATGCACTGTAGGACCCCAACAAAGCCTTTTCGTCCACGCAAACCGCCGCCGGATCGATCGTGACCTCGCCTCGCGTCGTCTGCGCAAACAACAAAACACGTCCTCCCGGACGGGCAGCATCAATCGCCGGCCGGACCTGCCCGCTCCCGGCCACTGCCAGAATCACTGCATCTGCCCCGCGACCTTCCGTCATTCCGCGCACTGCTTCTCCGGCATCAGCCCTCGAGGCGTCGATCGTATGTTTTAAGCCGAAGCTACTAGCCATTGTAAGCCTCGCCGGATACAAATCGGAAGTAATCACACAAGTCCCCGCCCGCTTCGCCAGCGTAGCCAAAATCAAGCCAATCGGACCCTGCCCGATCACCAGGACAGTCTCCCCGGCTTGCAGGCGGAGGGTCTCAATCCCTTTGATGCAGGTGTTGACCGGTTCGACAAAAGACGCCTGCTCGAAGCTGACGCCATCCGGAATCAGCACCGTTCCCTTTTCGACGATCCAATCCATGACCCGCACATACTCCGCGAATCCTCCCCCCGAGGGCTCGAATCCCGACGTGCAGCCAACTTTTTTGTAAGTGGAGCACTGGGCGAAGGTTTTGTGGCGGCAGTAATAGCATTCTCCGCACGGGATGTGGTGAAACACAACCACGCGCTCGCCCACACTGAACTTGCTAACTCCTTCGCCCACCTTCGCGACGAAACCAGCGGTTTCGTGACCAAAAATGCGCGGCGCGGAGTGCGACCCGGTCGCGATCTTCTTGAGGTCGGTGCCACAGATGCCGCAAGTGTGCACGCGAACCAGAATCTCTCCTGGCCCAATCTCAGGCACGGGCACTTCTTCCAGGCGCACCTCGTTCACGCCACGGTAGACGGCGGCGCTCATGGTCGCCGGAATCCCATGCGTTCCGCTTTCAGCGGATCGTTCAGCGGTTAACGGTGGAGCAATTGCCATGGCAGACTCTATTGTTTCCCTTCACTACGGGCAACGATGTTTTGATTCAAGGCGGCGGCCAAAGACTCATCTTCCACTGCATTCCGAGCCGAAGCCTGACGACCGAGGTAACTTGCAATCGCGCTGCAAAGGGCACGGCTCGCCTTGGAACTGTTGCGGGCCAGGGCCATGGTCGTCCCCCACAGCCACGGGCGCAGCGCCACGTGACACGCAAATTTCGCCGATCGAAACCTGCCGTCGGCCGCGACGAAACCATCGATGGTCGGCAAACTAAAGTCGGCTGCGTCGGAGATGGCTTTCAAAACCGCGAACTCCACTCCCCGCGCTTCGGCGCCCTGAGCCACGGCTGCCGCTTCCATATCCACTGCACTCGCGCCATACGTTTTACCAAGCCGAGTTTTCTGCTCCTTGTCAGCCACGGTTGCGGAACTGACGAGCACTCCCGCGCCCGACCCGACGTCGGTCCGAACCCCGTCGGCGGCATTGATCACTGTGCGCGGCTCCAGTACGTCTCCAACTTGCAGTGAAGTATCCAGCGCCCCCGCAAACCCGACTGAGATCACCCGCACTGGGCGCACTTCTTGAATCAACGCTTCGGTGGCGCGGCGCGCGGCTTCGGCTCCGATTCCGCCGCATACCAGGGCCGCTTCTCCGCTTTCAAAGAGACGATATTGCCGCCCGCCATGTTCGATCATCCTGACCTTCCATCCGCGGACCAGCGGTCGCACCTCGCGCTCCATCGCCGCAATAATGCCAATCCTGATCTTGACACCCCTAGACATATCCGTTCGCGCGGAACCACTCCACCGACCGCCGCAGCGCGCCCTCCACCGGAACCGTCCGCCACCCCAGTTCCCGTTCCGCTTTCGCCGAACTCACAAACATCATTTTGCGGCCCATCCGGACGGCATCGATCGTCGCGCGGGGCTCGCGTCCCAGCAGCCGACCCATCACCATTTCGTCGACCACTCCGGTGGCCAGCGCAAAAAAATACGGCAACTTCACCGTCGGCGATTTCAATCCCGTAATCGCTCCCAGCCGGTCCAGAATCTGCTTGAGCGTAAGATTCTCTCCGCCGAGTATGTAGCGCTCTCCCGCTCTTCCCTTCTCCAGAGCCTGGACATGGCCACGCGCGCATTCCGTCGCGTCCACCAGGTTCAATCCCGTTTCCACATACGCCGGGAATTTCCGCTTCAGAAAATCCACCACGATTCGCCCCGTCGGAGTCGGCTTGATATCGCGTTCGCCGATCGGCGTTGTGGGATTCACAATCACCACATCGACGCCTGATCTCGCCGCCTCGACTGCCACCTGTTCCGCCATAAACTTTGAACGCTTGTAGTGCCCGATCATGTCGTCGATGCCGACCGGACTCTGTTCGTCGGCCACGTTGCCGTAGTTCGTCTTCGAAGTAAAGCCCATGGTCGCGACACTCGACGTGTACACCACACGCCGCACGCCTTGTTTCCTCGCCGCTTCCAGCAACGAACGCGTGCCCTCGACATTCGACCGATACATTTCGGCTGGATCACGCACCCACAGTCGATAGTCGGCCGCGACATGAAACACGACATCGCAGCCCGAAAGCGCCTTCTCAATCGAAGCCGGATCGCGCAGGTCGCCAGCCACCCGATCTGCATTCAATCCTTCAAGGTTGCGCAGATCGCTGGTTGGACGAACCAGCAAACGTAAGTCAGATCCCTGTTCCGCCAAAACACGCGCAACATGACTGCCCAGAAATCCCGTCGCGCCAGTGACAAAAGCCTTCAAAACCAGTTCTCAGTTCTCAGTTGTCAGTTCTCAGTAACAACGGCAGTCTGTGCGCGACAATCGACGTTAAGGTTTTACTGAAGACTGATAACTGATAACTGACAACTAGTTTCCACTCTTCTCCGCCATCACCTTCGAATAAGTCGTCAGCGCGAGCAGCGGGAAATATTCGCTGTACAGGTGATATTTCAGATAGAACACACGCGGAAAGCCAGTTCCGGTATAGAACTTTTCATCCCACGACCCGTCTTTACTCTGCGTGCGTAAAAGATACGCCATGCCACGAGCCACGCATTCGCTGCGGGTATCGCCCACCGCAAGCAGTCCCATAATCGCCCATGCCGTCTGCGAAGCCGTGCTCTCGCCTTGTCCCCGCAGGTTGGGATCGTCATACGACCCCACCGTCTCTCCCCAGCCGCCATCGGCATTCTGCACCGAGCGCATCCACTCCGCCGCCTGCTGCACCATCGGATCGTTTCGATCCACGGCCATTGCCTCCAGTCCGCGCAACACCTGCATTGTGCCGTAGATGTAGTTCACGCCCCAGCGTCCAAACCAGCTTCCGTCCGGCTCCTGCTCTTTGCGAATAAACTGCAGCGCCCGTTTCACCGCCGGATGGTCCTGGTTGTACCCGTAACTCGCGAGACACTCCAGAATCCGCCCCGTGATGTCGACGGTCGCCGGATCAAGCATGGCGTTGTGATCGGCAAAGGGCACGTACTGGAACACCATGCGGTCGTTGTCTTTGTCGAACGAGGCCCAGCCCCCGTTCTTGCATTGCATCGACAAGACCCAATCGATCGCCCGCTGCACCGACTCGCGCTGATACCGCCCGTTCGGATGCTCAACCCGGCTCAGTCCCAGGCACACCATCGCCGTGTCATCCACGTCGGGATAAAACTCGTTGTTAAATTCGAAATACCAGCCGCCCGGTTCGCCTTTCGGATTCTTGATCTTCCAGTCTCCCGGCTTGCGCACCTGTTTCTGCAACATCCAGTCGGCGCACTTCACCAGCCGCGGATCCGTCGCCGGAACCCCCGCCTCGCCCAACGCAAACAGCGCATACGCCGTATCCCACACCGGAGACAGGCAAGGCTGCATGCGGAACGTGTCGCCCTCTTCGATCCCAAGTTTTTCAAACTCATCCATCGCGCGAATAAACTGCGGATCATCCACCGAATATCCCAGGCAGCGCAGCGCGATGATGGCGTTCATCATCGAGGGATAGATCGCGCCCAGCCCGTCGCTCATCTCGAAGCGCTCCAGCATCCACTTCTCCGCCTGCCGCAAAGCCAGAGAGCGTAGCGGACGGATATATAAACGCTCCGCCCAGTGGGTAATGCGGTCCAGCACCAAAAAGAAATTGCGCCACGAAATCCACTTCTTCGCCCAGTGCAAATGCATGCGCGACTTGTCGCGCCCGCCAACGAAAAGTTCTTCCACACCCATCTCGTCGGGAATCTTCTTGAACGGTTTCTTCGCGTAGCAGATCGAAAGCGGCACCAGAATGGCGCGCGACCAGGAAGAAATTTCGTAGATATTGAACCAGAACCAGTTCGGAAACAGCACGATCTCCGGTGGAATCGCCGGCACCGCGTCGTAATCGTACTGCCCAAAAAAACAGAGATAGATCTTGGTGAACGTATTGACTTCGGTCACGCCGCCCATCTCCAGAATCTTCTTGCGGGCGCGCGCCAGCGCGGGATGATCCGCCGTGAACCCCGCCATCTTCAGCCCAAAGTAGGCCTTCACCGAAGCGCTGATGTTGGAGGGCCCGCCGGCATAGATACTCCAGCCGCCGTCTTCATTCTGATGATTGAGAATGTAGCGGGCAGCCTTGTCGAAACGCTCCTGATTGCCCGTTCCGAGCAAGGTATGCAACAGAATGTAATCGGATTCGAGAGTGGTGTCGGCTTCCAGTTCGCCGCACCAGTAGCCATCTTCGTGCTGCTGCGAGAAAAGATACTTGCGAGCCGCATCGACGGCAACCGCGACCCGGCTCCCCAGGTCATCGATCTTGCCAAATCGCATCTGCGGGGTCCCCAGCGCGCCCGCGTTTGGCGGGCTGGGGTGGGGTGCCGCGGCCGATTTCAAAGGGGCGGATTCTTCCATCATGAACTCCGAATTAGGCCTCCATCGTCACGGCCGGAGCCGCCGCAATCGTTTCCACAATCTCCGGCGGCAATCCAAAGCGCACATTTTCCGGCATGATTTCCAGTTCCTGCACGTTGCCGAAGCCCTGCCCCGCCAAATATTCCACCACTTCCTGCACCAGATGCTCCGGAGCCGATGCTCCCGCGGTCAGGGCCACCGTCTTCACGCTATTCAACCACTGCGGCTGAATGTTGCGGCAGTCATCGATTAGATGCGCCTCGGTGCCCAAACTGCGCGCCACTTCCACCAGGCGCTTCGAATTCGAACTATTATCGGAGCCAACCACCAGCAACAAATCCGCATCGGAGGCCACGTGCTTGACCGCGACCTGCCGGTTTTCCGTGGCATAGCAAATATCCTGCGCCGCCGGACCCTTAATGTTCGGGAACCGCGCCCGCAGCGCTGCAATAATGTCGCGCGTCTCATCCAGGCTGAGCGTGGTCTGCGTCAGGTACGCCACCCGATTGGGGTCGGGCAACGTAACCGACGCCACTTCTGCCGGCGACCCAACGACCTGAGTCACCGTCGGCGCTTCGCCCAGCGTGCCAATCACTTCGTCATGATCGCGATGCCCGATCAAAATCAGCGAATACCCTTCCTTGGCAAACTTCACCGCCTCCACATGCACCTTGGTGACCAGCGGACAAGTCGCATCGATCACGCGCAGTTTCCGCAGCTTGCTCGCCTCGCGCACTTCGGGAGAAACCCCGTGCGCGCTATAAATCACGCGTTCGCCCTCGGGAACTTCGTCGACGCTGTCGACAAAAATCGCGCCCTTCTGTTGCAGTTCCTCCACGACAAACCGGTTGTGGACGATCTCCTTGCGTACATAAATTGGCCGCCCAAACGCCTCCAGCGCGATCCGGACAATATCGATCGCCCGCACCACCCCGGCGCAGAATCCCCGCGGCTTCAACAGCAGTAAGGTCTTCGTGTGTAACGTCGTGTGTAACGTCTTTGCGCGTAAGTTGCTGGTCTCAGACAAGTCGGTTCCCCCACCCACTCAGGGTACACTTCTTCCTAACAAAAGATGCTTCAAGGGTATCGAAAGATGCACCCCAACGTCAACGTAAGCTCTTGAGGATGTGAGGATTAGCAGCGGAAGGGGAAAACGGGCGGGTGAACGGATACTGGGCCTGCGCTTCACCAAACCCGGCGGACATCGTATTTATCAAGGCCCCGATCCGCGCTTAGGATCGGCAAATTCAGCGCTTGTGCCTGCGCCACCAGAAGCCGGTCGAACGGATCGCGATGATGCAACGGCAACAGGCCCGCGCGCACCGCGTGCTCGATCCTTATCGGCAACTCCAACCAGCCCTCCCGCTCCAGAAAACCCGCCATGTCGCCGATCAGTTCGGCGGAACTGAACTTGCCCGCATTGACCTTGATCGCAATTTCCCATCCGACCGCCGCAGAAAGATAAAGGGTATTGCCCTGATCGGCCAAAATCGCCGAGGCCCGCTTGGAAAGGTTCGAAGAGTTCTCAAACCACCAAATCGCAATATGGGTATCAAGCAAGGCTTCCATAGTGCAGGTCTACTCGAATCCCAAATCCTTCAGTTCCTGATCCGTCAGCGGATCGAACGCGTCGGCGGTATAAGAAATCTTTCCTTTGAGGATGCCGGGCCTTCGTTTCTTAAGTGCGGCCGGGATCGCCACCAACCGCACCACCGGCTTCTTCCCCCGTGCGATCACAATCTCCTCGCCCCGGCAAGCCCTCGCAATCAGCCGCGAAAGCTCGGTCTTGGCCTTGTGGATGGTGATGGTTTCCATGAATACATGTTAGCTAACTCTACTTAGCTAAGTCAAATACTCTTGGATTTTTTGATTCTGGGCGTATGCTATTTGCGTTCATGAGCTTACCGCGACGAATTCTGACCACGGTAGCGATCACCCTGGGAGTGATCGCTTTGGGAGCGTTCTATGTGGCTCCGGTCGCTCTTTCTTTCGATGCGGCGAGAAAAGCTCCCCCCGCCGCCAGAGTCGTCCCAACCGAGCTAAAAGACCTGTCGGTGTCACAAGTCCAGGGAACTAAGCTCTTGTACGTCGGATACGAGTTTGAAATTCCATGGAATGACCTAGACCCAAGCCAAACCAGGTCAGTTCCAAAGGACCATCCTGAAATGGTCGCTCTGGTCTTCCGATCCGGATTGCACTTGATAGTGAGCGCCAGCCCACCGCGCATGCTTCCAAACGAATCCGCCCGGGAATGGAAGCTCTCGCCGCAGAAGCTCGAATCGTTCTTTGGACGCGGAACATCACAGTCGGACTATAGCTTTCTTGAAAATCTGTACGAGTTTACTCCGAAAAAGATGCACCGCTGGGGATTCAGCCCGAGTGTGCACTACCGCGAACAGATGTTGCTCATGTTGAAGATCGTTGTCTTGTCTGGGCGCTCCGCCGATACTGGGATCTTCAATATCCAGAATCAAAGTTATCGCGGATTCCAACTGGGCGATCCGCAAGCTCACCCGCGCAGGGTTACAGTGCAGCTCTATTCTGACGAGGGCAGCTTCGAGATAACTTTCGCGGACGACGACGGGCGGGGACCAGTCGCGGTTACCCAGCCCGAACTCAATCGCATCGTGCAGTCTTTACGCAGAGTCCCAAAGGATGAACCGGCGGCTAAAATAACCAATCGGAACTGAATCTAGTTACGGGCCGCGTCTTCACCATTCGCCCGAATCATCTGCTCCGCATCCAAGACGGGCAAGAACTTCATCGCCCAATCGGTAAGCTGTTCTGACAAGGCCCGATCAGCGGCCTTCGAGATTCTTGAGCCGGTCTGCCAGAGACTCAACTTCGGCATCCAGCGCGCGAACCGCCGCGGCATGGCTCCGCTGACGCAATGACTGGAGAAGCCCACTTGTGAAACTCGGTCAGCAGGGTGGTCTCCACCTCCTCTAGCCGTTCGCTAAACCCGGCGAGCAGGGCGGTTTCCACCTTCCCCAACCGCTCGCTAATCCACTGTTTGTCTTCTTACGTGAGCACATCTCAATTATGGGGCAAAGGCCCAATTCGACCGCAATCTTAATTTTCAATGGAGCTGATCGAAGGGCGGGAAGGAACCGACAAATAACTTGACACCAAATGTTAAAATAGACTTATAGCAAACAAAGTGTTTGCCATATCTCGAATTCGATCTTTGACAAAATAGCCGTAGACAAAAAAGCCGACTTCCGGCCCAGCGCCGTCTCGCGCGCCGCTTACCAGCCCCGCAAAACAGCCACCGGCCCGAAAATGGGAGAACTCTTGCTAAGTCCTTATTGCGGAATATTTTACGAATAAGCCCTTTAAACTCAAAGATCTGGCGGGAATTTTTCGCTAAATCAATGATTCTAAAAGACCGAAAATTATTTCTTTTCAGACAGCAGTAAACCACCAACGATCCAACAGCCGAAGGCCAAGGCATAACCCTTTATTTATCAAGATTTTACATGTAACCCTTTATTCCTGAATATTTTACAAGGGAAATCCCGCTAAAGTCTTGATTCCAATATACCGAGATAGGGGGGAGGGGGGTGCCGGGGTTCACCCATTCGCCCGAATCATCTGCTCTGCATGTTTCCGTGAAGTCTCCGTCAGCTTTGCCCCTGACAACATGCGCGCCACTTCCTCCGTCCGCTCGTCGCCGGTAATCTGCCGGACAGTGGTCTTAGCCCGGCCCGCAGCCTCGCGCTTCTCGATGACGTAGTGGTGATCCGCAAAGGTCGCAATCTGCGGCAAATGCGTGACGCACAAAACCTGATTGCCCTTGGAGAGCGCCTTCAATTTTTTCCCCACAGCCTCGGCCGCGCGGCCTCCGATGCCGGTATCGATTTCGTCGAAGACCAACGTCCGCTGCGCCGCCAACTTCTTCTTTGTCGTCGCAGTCGAATGACCCGCCGAATTCGTCCCCGCCTCGACGCTCGCCTTCAATGCCAGCATGACGCGCGAAAGCTCGCCGCCCGACGCGATCTGCTCCAGCGGACGCATGGTCTCGCCCGCATTGGTTGAAATACGATAGACGACCTGATTGATGCCCGAAGAAGTCCAATGCGCATCGTCTTCATTTTCTTCCACCGCGATGCGAAAACTGGCGCGCATGGCAAGATCGTTAATCTCGGCCTCGACCAGCTTCTCCAGTTTCCGTCCCGCCTCCAACCGTTTGCGCGAAACGCTGCGCGCGGCCTTGCGATACTCCTCCGCCCCCAAGGCCAAGCCAGCCCGCAGCTCAAGCAATACCTGATCTTTATTTTCCATCTCCGAGAGTTTGCGCCGGATGTCTTCGCCAAAAGCAATAACTTGCGCCAGCGTCGGCCCGTACTTGCGCTTCAGACGATCCAGCAGCGCCAGCCGTTCCTCGATTTCGGCGAGGCGTTCCGGCGAAGCATGGATTCCTCCCGCGTAGTCGCGCAGCGTCGCTCCCACATCTTCGACGCTGATACGCGCCGACTCCAACGCCGTGAGCGCTTCCTGAAACTTGGGCTCGTAACGGACCAGTTCTTCGACGTGCTTCTGCGCCGCCCGCAGGCTCGACGAAGTCGAGGCGTTACCCTCATACAGCAGATCGAAAGCATTGATCGCCGCGCCGTAGATTTTCTCGGCATTGGCCAGGACGCGCTTCTCGGCTTCCAGTTCTTCGTCCTCGCCCGCCCGCAGCCGCGCCTCTTCAATTTCGCGGCACTGGAAGTTCCACAAGTCGAGCAACCGCATGCGGTCCTGCTCGTCCTGCTCAAGTTCCACGATGCGTCCGTGAATCTGCTTCCACTTGGCGAACGCGGCAGCAACGTCCGTCAAATCGACTCCGGCAAACGCATCCAGCAGGTCCTGCCGCGCCCCGGCATCGAAGTGAGCAAGCGATTCATTCTGCGCGTGGATCACCGCCAGGTGAGGAGCGATCTGCTTCAGCACAGCCACCGTCGCCGGCTGATTATTGATGAAGACGCGCCCCTTGCCGCCAGCGGCAATCTCGCGCCGCAAAATCAGGGAGGCATTTTCCGCATCCAGTCCGTTGGTCTCCAGGATGTCTTCGATGGCGCGCGCAGCCGCTCCTTCGCTTTCGAACACCGCCGCTACGACCGCCCGCTCCGCGCCGGTGCGGATCACATCCGTAGACGCCTTTTCCCCGAGCAGCAAGCCCAGCGCATCGATCAGAATCGACTTCCCCGCCCCGGTTTCGCCGGTCAATAGATTCAGACCCGCCGCGAACTCGATCACGACGTTGTCGATTACCGCGTAATTTTCCAGTCGAAGTTCGGCCAGCATTAAGGATCCTGTTCGTGTGGCAGCGGACGCCCCTTCGGCAAGCTCAGGGCAGCCTCTCGTCCGCAGCCTTGGAACTCGATTCGCAACAACCTGCAATTTTACGCCGCAGCATAGCACACGCCGCCCGTCGGGTTACGCCAAACGAACTGCCCCTTCCCACAGGGTTACTAAGGATTGTCACGAATGCACTTCCGATTTTGCCACCCTAGCGAGAGTTTGGCGAAGATGAATGCATGCGATACTTCCCCCTGGTCTTCATGGTCTCGCTGCTCTGCTGGCTGGCGCCCGCCTCGGCGTGGGCACAGGAGCTGGAATGCAGCCCTTGCACTTATAATTTCGGCACGGTAACCGTCGGCAGCTCCGCTTCCTACTCGATCCAGCTCAACAATACGGGACACAAGGAACTGAGCATCACTGGCATGTGGAAGAGCGGAACTCCGTTTTCCATCGGTAAATTCCCTCTGCCCGTGAAGATCGGGCCCGGCAAGAGCTTCGAGGTGCCCATTCGTTTCACTCCGAGCGCGAACGGGCAAACCGACGGCGTTTTTTATATCGTGAGTAATCCCGGTGACCATAAACTTGTCATCGACGCTTCGGGGACCGGCGAATCTAATGCGAAGCGACAGCTCGGGATCAGTCCCGCAACCCTCAGCTTTGGCAACGTCGCGGTGGGATCGAGCGCCAGCCTTCCGGCCACGCTTACCGCTTCCCACGGCGCCGTCACCATCTCGTCCGACCGCTCGACCAGCTCCGAGTTCGCCATTCTCGGAGTGACCCTCCCGGTTACAATTCCAGCCGGAAAAAGCATTCCCGTCACGATTCAATTCACGCCAAGCTCATCCGGCACCGACCCGGCCAAGGTGGGATTCATCAGCAACGCCGAGGGCTCTCCAACTGTTGCCCAGGTTACGGGCACTGGCATCGCACAGGGTTCCAGCAGCGTCTCCCTTTCCTGGGATGGAAACGGATCGGCAGTGGGCTACAACGTGTTCCGCAGCAACTCCAAGGCCGGCCCCTTCGAGGCGATCAATACCGCATTAGACGCCTCGACGAGCTATACCGACTCGACCGTTGTCGCTGGCACGACCTACTATTACGCGACCACCGCCGTGAACGCCCAAGGGGACCAATCCGCCTACTCGAATATCTCGGAAGTGGTGATTCCAAACTAAGCTCGCGATGCGGCCTTGAATCACGCGGTATTTCAATCCAAATGATTCAGTGCCATCATTCCAACCCTCATCCACGCATTGACGGATGCGGTACCCTCGCCGGACGCGCCGCCGCACTGGTCTATAATCTCCACTAGGGGCCTCCCTAAACCAATGCATTTTCCTTCCGTCCTGTTGTTGTTTGTCGGCGGCGAAATCGTTGATCTCGTCCTTCAGACCGGTCCGGTCGCTAAAACCGCGCTGCTCCTGCTCATCGCTTTCAGCGTGCTCTCCTGGGCGGTCATTCTTTCCAAGTGGAGGCTGATCAAACGGGCGCGAGCGCAAAGCGCCAATTTCACGCGCGCGTTTCGCAAGGCGCAACGCCTGCAAGACATTGCGTCAGTCGCCGAACAGTTCCGTCCCAGTCCGCTGGTGGGAGTGTTCGAAGCCGCCGTCGCCGAGTTCAAACGCCAGATGGGCATGACCGGCGGCATCCACAACCTGGTTGCCATTCAGCGCGCCATGCAGATCGCGTCGTCCGAGGAGATCACCCGCATCGAGCGCAATGTTCCCTGGCTGGCCATTACGGGCGCGGTCACGCCCTTCATCGGATTATTCGGAACCGTCTGGGGAATCATAGACGCATTCCACGGCCTAGGCACCGCCGGAGCCGCGACGTTGCGTGCCGTCGCTCCCGGAATCTCCGAAGCTCTGGTCACTACCGCCGCGGGCCTGGCCGCAGCGATTCCCGCCGTCATTGCCTATAACCTCATCATCGGGTCGATTCGCGAAATGGCCTCACGCAACGACGACTTCACCCTCGAGATGCTCAACCTGGTGGAGCGGCAGGGATTCGAACTCCAGTCGCCCGCGACCGAGGCCCGCCGCTGATGGCCTTCACCTCCGCCAATGGACGCACTCAGACCGCGCTCTCCGACATCAACATCACTCCGCTGGTGGATGTCGTGCTCGTGCTGCTCATCATTTTCATGGTGACCGCGCCCGTCTTGCAGTCCGGAATCGAAGTCAACGTGCCCCACACCCGTACGGTAAAAGAGATCACCGAAGAACGGCTCGTCATCAGCATCGACAAATCGCAGAAGGTTTTTCTCGGCAACGACCCCATCAACATCAACCAGATCGGAGCGCGCCTGAAGCAGAAGATTCGCGATCCGCGGCATCAGTCGATTTATCTGCGCTCCGACGAAGACGTACCGTTTGGCGCATTTGCCACCGTCATGGATGCCATCAAGCAGTCCGGCATCGGAAACGTGAGCATTGTGACGCAGCCGATGGATGCCCACGGCAATCGTCACTGATTGCGAGAGAGCTGATTCCAAGAGATACGAGATCGATATGTACGCTGGCGATATCTATTCCGAAACCGGCCAACTTCGCCGGCCACTGGCTTGGTCGCTCGGCCTGCATATCGCATTCGCGGCGCTGGTGGTGCTCTACGCAGTGTTCGTGAACGGCATTCGCGGATCGGGCTGGGGCAGCGGAGGCGGGGGCGATGCCATGGGAGCAACGCTGGTGAGCGCGGTTCCATTGCCTGCCAATCCCACTGAGACAACGAATGTGCTGGCAACCGAATCCAAAGGTCTGTCGAAATCGCAGCCGGCGATCAAGGAAAAGGAGCCGGATGCCATTCCCATTCCCGACAAGAACACGAAGACAAAATTGAAGCCCGCGCCGGTCAAGACGGCGACGCAACCCAAGCCTGAACCCGAACAGCCGGAGTCGAATCAAATCCCTTATGGCGAAGGCGGCCCGGTCAGCGGCCCCTACACCATGAACGCGGGTGCAGCCAAGGGAGGATTCGGCTTCACCGGCAGCGGTGGAGATTTTGGCAGCGAGTTCGCATGGTATGTGCAAGCCGTGCAACGAAAGGTCACCGAAAATTGGCTGAAGTATGAAGTCGACCCGCGAATTTCGGAAGCACAACGGGTCTATTTGACTTTTGATATCGCGCGTGACGGTCACCCAGGAAATGTCCAAGTCGAGCAATCGAGCGGCGTGCCGTCTCTGGATCAGTCGGCAGTTCGCGCGCTGCAACGCATCGATACTTTCGGCCCGCTGCCCCCGAATTATTCGGGCAGCAAAGTGTCGGTAGAGTTCTGGTTCGATTACAAGCGGTAGAAGCGTGTATTTTAACCGCAGATAAATCTCGCGGTGGAAGTGATTGCAAATGTTCAAAATAATTAGGCGCATCGATAAATTCCTGCTCTTTTTTGTTGCGCTAACTATTTTAGGTTCGGCGATAGGGTGCGAGTGGTTCCCCGAGGCAACCTTTGAACTAGCGAGTGAGTCGAGGTTGCCGAAATGGATTACCCTCCCACCCGGACTTACACGCGCCGACGTTTCAATTACGATGAGCTACTACGTTATGCCATGGGGTGGGAGTGCGACATTCATATTACGAGACATGAAAGGGAAAATACGGACAAAGGTAAATGGCAAAATGAGAGGCGGAGGGCCTAACCAACTGAAACATCCTCCGCCTGGATTTCCTCCTGGCTATCCAGCCTACGAAGTAATCACTGTAAACGGCATAACTGAAATTATCGAACATAGGAAACCGGAGCCGATATTTTATATAACGGATGACCCTGCTGTTTGGAAGGAACTGGGAGTAGGGTAAAAGTAAAATAGGTAGTGTGGGGACAGGCGTCCCGCCCGTCCAGCCGAGCGGGGACGCCCGGCGCTCCACAAGCAAAGGGAGCACACATTGCGTAACTCGGCTCGCCCAATCCATTACGTTTTGATCGCCGTTGCCTTGTTTCTGTTGGCGCCCACCAGCGCCGCGCAGGACTGGATTCGCACCGGCACCGGCCTCGGTGTCGAGCGCGTACGCCTGGCCGCATCCGACTTCAAGCCCTCGACCGCCGACGCCAAGAACGCCGACCTGCTGAAGACCTTCAACGACGTGCTCTGGAACGACCTCGACAACGCCGGTATCTTCGATCTTGTTTCGAAGAGTTTCTATCCGCTACAGGAACCGGGGCAACCCTCCGAGGTCAACTTCCCAGCGTGGAATTCCCCGCCGCCCAACACCTCCATGCTCGCCTTCGGCAACCTGGGCGCAGCGTCCGGCAAAGTGACGGTGCAGGGATGGCTCTACGATGTCAAGAATGAAAAGTCGCCGCAGGTGCTGGGCAAGCAGTACACCGACAACGCAACCCCTGACGCGGTGCGAGTCATCGCCCACCGGTTCGCCGACGAAATCATCTTCCGCCTCGGCGGCGGCGTAGCCGGCATCGCCGAAAGCAAAATCTACTTCGTCAGTGAACGTTCCGGCCACAAAGAAATCTGGATGATGGATTACGACGGCGCCAATCAACAGCAACTCACGCACCTGGGAAGCATTTCGCTTTCGCCGCGCATCTCCCCCGATGGCTCGCGCCTGGCCTTCAGTTCGATCAACAAAGGCGGCTGGGAAATTATGATGTATTCGTTCGATCTCAACCGCATGGTCGCCTTCCCGCGCTTCGGAGGCATGAATCTTTCGCCATCGTGGTCGCCCGATGGCAAGATCGCATTCTCCTCGTCGCGCAACGGCTATCCCAACATTTTCGTAATCGACGGATCGGGAGGAAATTCGCGCCGCCTTACCAACGACAAAGGGCCCGATGTTTCCCCGACATGGAACCGCAAGACCGGCGGCCAGATTGCTTTTGTCAGCGGACGCACCGGTCTGCCTCAGATCTATACCATGGAAGCGGACGGCACCAACTTGCAACGCGTGACCGATCAAGGCTACGCGGTTTCGCCCAACTGGTCGCCGAACGGACAGTTTCTGACTTTCTCCTGGATGCGCAAGTATGGACCGGGAGAACCGGGCTCCAACGATATTTACTTGATGGACGCCGCCAGCAAGCAGTGGGTGCAACTTACCCACGACGCGGGGCGCAACGATTTTCCCTGCTGGTCTCCCGACGGCCGGCACATCGTGTTTCAGTCTCACCGCTCGGGAAGCGACCAGATTTGGACCATGCTGGCCGATGGCACAAACGTGAAGCAATTGACCTTCAAGGGCGGCAACACGCAGCCCAACTGGAGTTGGAAGTAGAAACGTCTTCGAAAGAACGGCTTTGCGGCTGGCCAAGAGTGCGCTCTACCGCAAAACCGTCAACAGCACGCCACAACGCAGGCGCACAAGAAACTGGAGGTTCCTGGTGAAGCACGCAACGGTAACAACGACGATGAGATGGGGTGCCGCGCTATTTGCACTCGCCACAATCATGTTCCTGGCCGCATGTGCACCAAAGAAACTCGCTGCGCCACCGCCGCCACCGCCCCCCAACGCGACCGCACCCACGGCTTCGTTGTCGGCCAATCCCAACACGGTCGATCCGGGCCAGCCGACCACGCTGACCTGGCAGACCACGGGCGCAACCGACGTCAGCATCGACGGAATCGGTCCGGTGGACCCGATCGGCTCGCGTCCCGTGACTCCGACTGAGTCGACCACCTACCATCTCATCGCCAAAGGCGCCGGCGGAACCCAGGATGCCACCGCGCGAGTCACCGTCAACGCCGCGCCTGCGCCCGCGCCCGCGTCCGCGTCGAACGCCACCGAAGAAGAACTCTTCTCGCAAAGCGTGAAGGATATCTACTTCGATTACGACAAGTACGAGATACGCCCGGATCAGCAAGTTGCGTTACAGGGCGATGCCAAGTTTCTGCAACAGCATGCCAACATCCGCATCACGGTCGAGGGACACTCCGATGAGCGCGGATCGACCGAATACAACCTGGCTCTCAGCGCCAATCGCGCCGACACGGTGAAGAACGCGTTGATTCAGGCGGGAGTTGGCGGCGATCGCGTCAAGACCATCAGCTACGGCAAAGAAAAACCGTTCTGCAGCGAGTCCAACGAAAGCTGTTGGCAGCAGAATCGCCGCGGACACTTCGTCTACGAGAAATAGGTACCGCAGTGGAGGGACGGGCCTCCGCGCCCGTCCTTACTTTGCTGCGGAAAGAACGGCCTTTTGACATCCAATAGGGGAACTATGAAATCCCATCACATCTCGCTAGCTCTAGCGCTGCTTCTCGCCATCTTGATCGCTCCCGCTCACGCCGTCAACAAAGACCTCGTCGAACTGCAAACCCAGGTCACACAGCTCCAGCAGCAGATGACCCAGATGAAACAGTCGTTCGACGAGCGCATGGGCGTCATGAAGAATCTGCTGGAACAGAACGCCGCCACCAACGCCAAAGTCAGCGACGCGATCGCGGAACTGCAGGCTTCCATCAACAAGCAGCAACAGGACCGCTCTGGCCAGGGCGACCAGATGTCAGGGCAGATTCAGGCGCTCAACGACACCATGGACGAACTCAAGGTGCGCCTTGCCAAGCTGAGCAAGCAGATCGAGGACATGCAGGCCGCGCAGCAGTCCATGGCGGCGCAGCAGACGCAAGCGCAGCAGCAACAGCAGGCGATCGCGCAAGCGCCTCCGCCCGACGTGCTCTACAACAACGCCCTGCGCGACTACAACGGCGGGAAAACCGACGTGGCCACGCAGGAATTCAACGACTACATCAAGTTCTATCCCAACACCGACCTGGCCGGAAATTCGTATTTCTATCTAGCCGAGATTCAGTTCAAGGCCGGCGACTTCCAGAACGCGGTCACGAACTACGAACTGGTTCTGCAAAACTTCCCCGGGGGTAACAAGGCCGCCTCCGCTCAGCTCAACAAAGGATTGGCGCTTCTCGAACTCGGCAAACAGGACGAAGGCGTGCAAGAGTTGAAACACGTAATTCAACGCTATCCGCGTACCAACGAAGCCTTGCAAGCAAAAGAGAAGTTGCGGAAGGTAGCGCCGCCTGCGCCCAAGAGCCATTAGCATAGAGCGGACACTCCTGTCCGCGGCCGTTGGTTTTGCTTTTGAATCTCGATCACTGAGCGCCGCCGCGTTGCCATCTCTGCTCACTTTTGCGGACAGGCGCTGCCGCTACGGCCGCCGCGAAGTGTTCGGAACCATCACTCCGCCTTCAATCTTCGGAATCCCAAAATGCCCGCCCAGATGCGAAAGGCCGAGCGGACTGATGGACCCAGAGACCGTCACAAAGTCCACCTCCGCCGACTTGACCATGAGAACCGCGACATTGCTGATCGCGTTATTCTCCATGCGCATCCACAGGCTCGTAACTCCCTGGCCGGCGATCTTCTCGTTGTTCATCAGCTGTTTCCAGCCCGCCGCGCTGTACTCACCCTTCAGAGAGTTCAGGTTCGCCGGATCGTAAGCCGCCGGCCCAGCAAACTTAAAGATGTGCACCGAGACTCCATTCACGCCCGCAATCACGCGGCGAAGATCCTCGTTGTCGGGATCAAGCTTCGACGCCAGGATCAACATCGAGTGGTCGAGGTTGAACTCGGTTTTTGACGGCGCCTTTTGCCGCAACGCTTCAATCGCCTGCGGAGTCCACTCGCGCGCCGGCGCGGAAGGTTGCGCTTGCTGCTGCCCCGCGCACATCGCGCCCACGGAAATCCCCAGCAAGACTGCAAAAAGAGTGCGGGACAGCCTGATCATAGAATGCCTCTCGTGAGGTGGGCATTAGGAGTAAGTCGGGAATGTCCCCAAGCCGTCGGCCCCAGGCAGATAAGAACCCGCCGCTGGGAAATTAGTTGTACGCACTTCTGTACGCACTTCGCGGCTACACTGTCAAACCACGTCGGCCGCCGTGGCTTTCTCCGCAATTACGCCGCTCGGCCGCAGCGTGACCCAGTCGGTCTGCACGCGGTCCCATCCCTGAATCAGGAAGCCGTACGACTCAAACAACTGTCGGATCTGCGGCCGCTGCCAACCCGCAATCTCTTCCAGAATCGGCACCAGCGTAGCCAGGGCGTTGTCGCCGAGCACTGTCCGCTTGGCGATCTGCGCGACCAATTTCGACTCCGACACGGCAATGGTGAAGCCGTCGCGCCGGTTCACGTGCAGCATGACGTGAATGTCGGAGCTGCCGTCGCCCACGTAGACCACATGGTCCGCGGGAATGTCGAGCTCTTTTTCGAGTTGTTCCAGCCGCGTAACCTTCCCGTAGCCTGCCGTGGCGCGCACCAGGCTCTCGATCTCGCCCGAAGCGTTGTATTTGAACTCGGTGCCGAAGATGTGGTTCTCGGGCACGATTCCCTCCAGCGCCGACTGGATCACCTCCACCGGCGCCGCCGAGAGCACGTAGAAGTCGAAGTGGAATCCATCGATCCGCCGGTCGAGGATCTCGTAAATCTGCTTGATATTGTCCTTGAGACGAATTCGTTTGCCCACCTCGAACAGATGGTCGCGCCGGACGCGCGAATGGAACTCGGGATCATGCAGGAGTAAATAAGAGAGTTCGGCGCCCTGCTGAACCAGGTTCAGCTTCGCCATGCCCTTAGCCTTGCGCTCGAATTCCTTGACAGAAATGCCGAGCAGTTCGCTCAGCACGTAACCCGTATCGTTAAAGGTCAACGTCTGATCGAAGTCGCTGGCAAACAGGTAATGTTTCCGAAAATTGCTAGCCATGTTCTATTTTAGATTCAAGATCAGGTTAATCGACTATTAAATTTACCTATCGCATCTATTACAACACCTTGCGACTGCAAACAGACGCCATTGATGACATTGCCGGAGGCCAGCTTTCGGCGTAACCTGAAGCGGTGTTCTTCTAATTCGTAGCGATCTCGAAAGGCCTTCTATGCCGAAAAGCACCAGCGATCATCTGCTCAATGACGCCGACCGCGGAAAGGGTTCTCAGGAACCGGACGAACGCACCCAAAAGGGAAACAACTCCATGAAAGACCAACTCTCGCACCGCAACCCCGACCCCATGCAAGACGGTGCCGACAGCGATTTCCCCGAACCCGGCCATAGCCCTGAGCACTCCTTCGAAGGAGAGCTGAAAAAGAAAAAGAAAGCCAGCTAGTGGAGCGCCGGGTGTCTCCGCCCGGCCTCAACCGGAGTCTGAGTCCTTGTCATCTCCTCGCACATCTATTTCTCTGCGCAGTCCATTCCATCAACCTGTATTCATGAGGAAGACCCTATGTCGAAAATGAAAGTTGTTCAAGTTCCCAAAGCCGGCGGTAACCTCGAACTCGTCGAACGAAACATCCCAGACCCCGCCCGCAACCAGGTCCGGATTAAGGTCGAAGCCTGCGGCATCTGCCACAGCGACGCCCTGGTAAAAGAGGGCCACTGGCCCGGCATCCAGTATCCACGCGTTCCCGGACACGAAATTGCCGGCCGCATCGACGCCGTTGGTACTGACGTTACCAACTGGAAGCCTGGCCAGCGCGTCGGAGTCGGCTGGCATGGCGGCCACTGCTTCACCTGCGACCCCTGCCGCCGCGGCGATTTCGTGAATTGTAAAAACCAGAAGATCACCGGCATTTCCCACGATGGCGGGTATCAGGAATACATGGTGTCGCCCGCCGAAGGCGTCGCTGCCATCCCCGACGACCTGCCCGCCGCCGAAGCCGCTCCGCTGCTTTGCGCTGGCATTACCGTTTTTAACGCCCTTCGCAATTCGGGGGCCCACGCCGGCGATCTGGTCGCCGTCCAAGGCATCGGCGGCCTCGGCCATCTCGGAATCCAATATGCACGCCAGATGGGCTTCCGCACCTTTGCCATCGGCCGGGGAAAAGACAAGGAAGCGCTGGCGCGAAAGCTCGGCGCCGCTCACTATATCGACACCGCCGCGGGCGATCCAGTCGCGGAATTGCAGAAATTCGGCGGCGCGCGCGTCATTCTAGCCACCGCTCCCGATGCGAAATCCATGTCCGCCCTGTTCAATGGCCTATCCAGCAACGGCAAGTTCGTCGTTGTGGGCGCCAGCATGGATCCAATCACAGTCGGTCCCATTCAGCTCATTGAAGGCCGCAAAGCGCTTCAGGGATGGGCTTCCGGAATCGCCCCCGACTCCGAAGACACCATGCAGTTCAGCACGCTCTCCGGAGTCCGTCCCATGATCGAGCAGTACCCGCTGGAAAAAGCCGTCGAAGCCTACGCCCAGATGATCAGCGGCCGCGCGAGATTTCGCGTGGTGCTGACGATGGGCGGGTAACAATCGTGTGGTGACGGGGGTCTGCCCCGTCCCAGCCGAGAAAACCGGGGGCCCCGACGAGCCCGGTTTTGGCTTGACGGGGTGGAGAAGCTCGGCAGTTGCGCAGAACGGCAATTTGCACTACACTGTAGTGCATGAAGACCGAGGTTTACAGCTGGCGCGTTTCCGCCGCTACAAAGACCGACCTTGAGAGTGAGGCACGGCGCGAAGGCACGTCCCTGGCGGGATTACTGGAGACAATTACGGCCGATTGGCTACAGAAACGCCGCACCTCGCGGAATGGCGAGGAAGCCGAACAGGCAGCCCTCAGGCGCCGCGTGATGGCCACCGTCGGGACCATACACAGTGGCGATCCGACGCTAGCCACTCGGGCCCGAGAGGTTGTCCGCGAACGAATCGTCCGTAAGTACGCCGAGGAAACCCGTGCCTCCCGCCGCAATCATTGACACCGGTGCAATCATTGCCATCGTAGACGCTGATGAATTCTGGCATCACGCCAGTCTCGACGCGCTAGCATCGCTTGAATTGCCGCTGCTCACGACCGAGGCCGTCCTTACAGAACTCTTTCATCTCATCGCGGCACGCAACTTGAGCATCGCCAACGCGTGGAAGTTCGTGCTCTCCGGCGCCATCACCGTACGCTCCATGGCCGATTCCGATTTACCCGCGCTCCGTGCCTTGATGGCGCAGTACAAGGACCGGCCCATGGACTTTGCCGATGCCACGCTGGTTCATCTCGCGGCTCGCGAATCGCTGAGCGTGATCTTGACCGTAGATCACGACGATTTCGAAACTTACCGTATTGCCGGACGCAAGCGGTTCACCATTCTTCCCGCCCGCGCAGCGAAGTGAACTTGGAGTGAATTGCACACCGCCATCGCCACTTGCCTACTGCAGCTCCGCCATGCACTGCGCCAGCGCTTCCCTGCTCGGACGCGTCCGCGATTCCGGCAACGTCGCCAGCGGCTGGTCCGTAACGTTCAGCATGTCGATAAAGCTCGGCGCTTTGGCGTTGATGTAGAACACGCCAGTCAGCACTTCGCCTTTCGCGTGCGATTTCATCAACCGCTGCACCGCTTCAATTTTGTCAGTGGGATCGTACTCCTGTTCGAGCTTCTTCAATCGCAGACTCGACCCATCGTGCATCGTGACTTCAAATGTCGTTCCCGGATCGTAATCCACGTTGATTTCCTCAAACGACGGCACAAAGCTCACTTCGTGCAGAGGCTCTTCATGCTCCTGCATGTACTTGTATGATTTCGTCGACCCCACGTGATCGTTAAAGGTCACGCAGGGCGAAACCACGTCGAGCATCACCGTGCCGTTATGCGCGATGGCCGCCTTTAGCATGGTGTGCAGCTGCTTCTTGTCGCCGGAGAACGACCGCCCTACAAACGTAGCTCCCAGCTGAATGGCCATGGCGCAGGTGTCGACCGGAGGCAAATCGTTCGCGATGCCGCTCTTCAGCGTTGACCCCAGATCGGCGGTCGCCGAGAACTGACCTTTTGTCAGACCGTAGCATCCGTTGTCTTCAATGATGTAGATGATCGGCAGATTGCGCCGCATCAAGTGAACGAACTGACCGGCGCCGATCGAAACCGTGTCGCCATCGCCCGTAACACCCAGCGCGATCAGGTTCTTGTTCGCCAGCATCGCTCCCGTCGCCACCGAAGGCATGCGGCCGTGCACGGAGTTGAAGCTGTGCGACCGGTTCATAAAATATGCCGGGCTCTTCGACGAGCACCCGATGCCGCTGAACTTCGCCACGCGCTCAGGAGGCACGCCCATCTCATACATCGCGTCAATAATGCGTTCCGAAATCGCATTGTGCCCGCAACCCGCGCAGAGCGTTGTCTTACCGCCGCGATAGTCCAGGACTTGCAGCCCGATCCGATTTGTCTTCGGACCTGGAGCTGGCGGCGTCGGCGTATTCGTTGTGGTCCCCATCTTACTTTCCCTCCATCATCATGAGTTCGTCGGTTACGGAGCGCGCGTCGATCGGCAATCCATGGACATGGCAGATCGAGCGCAAACGCGGCGTCAATTCCGCTTTGATATCGAGCTTCAGCAGGCTGGCCATCTGCCCGTCTCGGTTCTGCTCGACGACATACGTACGGTCGTGCTGCGCTATGAAGTCGTGGACCTCGCGCGTAAACGGATATGCAAGCACGCGAAGATAGTCCGTTTCCAGTTTGTGCTCCTTCGACAACTGATCGCGCGATTCGATGATGGCCCAGTGCGTCGTGCCATACGCAATGATGCCGACCTTCGCTTTGCCACTGCCCGCCAGTTCCGGCCGCGGCACAAACGATCGCGCCGTCTCGAACTTCTTGTTGATCCGCTCCATGTTGCGTTCGAAATCGTCGGGACGCTCGCTGTACTGTCCCTTCTCGTTGTGGCCGCTGCCGCGCGCAAAATACGCCGCCGCCGGATGATCCGTGCCCGGCAGCGTTCGATAACCCACGCCGTCGCCATCCACGTCCCGGTAGCGCGCAAATCCACCCGCCTTCTCCAGATCCGCCTTGGTCAGCACTTTTCCGCGATCAATCGGCTTCTCCGGATACGGAAACGGATCCGACATCCAGTTATTCATTCCCAAGTCGAGGTCCGACATGACAAACACCGGCGTCTGAAAGCGCTCCGCCAAATCGAACGCATCCTGCGCCATGGTGAAGCACTCGATCATCGAATCCGGGAACAGCATGATGTGCTTCGTATCGCCATGACTGAGGAACGCCGTCGAGAGCACGTCGCCCTGCGCCGTGCGAGTCGGCAAACCGGTCGATGGGCCCACCCGCTGAATGTTCCAGATCACCGCCGGAACCTCCACGTAATACGCCAAGCCCGCAAACTCCGCCATCAGCGAGATGCCTGGCCCAGCGGTTGCAGTCATCGATCGCGCCCCCGCCCAGGCCGCCCCAATCACCATGCCCACGGCCGCCAGTTCGTCTTCCGCCTGCACAATGGCAAAGGTCGCTTTACCATCCGGCCCGACGCGGTATTCCTTCATGTAATCGATCATCGTCTCCACCAGCGACGACGACGGCGTAATTGGATACCACGTCACCACCGTACACCCGGCAAACATGCATCCCATCGCCGCCGCCGAATTACCGTCGACGATGATCTTGCCCTTCGTCTTGTCCATGCGCTGGATGCAGAACGGATCGCGCTTCTTCAAGTTCGCGATGGCATAATCATGCCCCGCCTTGGCCGCCGCCAGATTCAGCGCCGCCGCCTTGGCCTTGGTCGCAAACTGCTTGCGGATTGCCTTCTCGACCTCGGTATAATCGATTTCCAGCAACTGCGCTGCCACGCCGACATAGATCATGTTCTTGATCAGTTTGCGCAGCTTGGCTTCCGCGCCCACCGTCGCCGCCAGTTTGTCGAAAGGTACGGGGTAATACACCAGATCGTCGCGCACCTTATCGAGCGCCAGCGGTTCGTCGTAAATCACGGACGCGCCCGGCGCCAGCGTCTTTACATCGTCCTGCGCCGTCTCCGCATTCATCGCGATGAGCAGGTCGATTTCTTTCTTGCGCGCAATGTAGCCATCTTTGCTGGCACGGATCGTGTACCAGGTCGGCAGCCCCGCAATGTTCGAAGGAAACATGTTCTTCCCCGAAATCGGCACGCCCATCTGGAAAATGCTGCGCAACAAAACCGTGTTCGAACTCTGCGACCCCGATCCGTTCACGGTCGCAACCTGAATGCTCATGTCGTTAACGACACGCTGCTGCCCCAACTGCCCTGACGACTCCTGGGGCACGATATCAATTGTGGCCATCCCTGTACCTTTCTGGTCTTAATCCGACAAATCTCATTGACCGGGCAAACCCCATCGCCCGAAAGTACTTGCGGAGTGCAGCAGGAAAACACTTAATTATACGCGTCCCTAAGCGGCGGAGGTTAATCAAGACAGCAACAGGCAGCAAATCAATGGCGCGGGCTATCGCCGCCCCTCCGTCATGAGGATGATCCGTCCAATCCTCGCTTGGGCGGCATCTTGGCTGGAGTCCGGCACAAGGTCAAGCAGCCGCCATTCCCCTTCGGCGATAATAGAACGATGACAGGTCCTTCCAAACGTGATGTCACGGCCAACGACGCTCCAATGTGCAACGTGGCCCTCCTCGGCTTCGGCACGGTCGGCAGTTCGGTAGCGAAGATTCTTTGCGAGCGAGCGAACACCCACCTGCGCCTGACCCACGTCCTCAATCGCAACGTGGAGCGCAAGAAAGTCGACTGGCTTCCGTCCGGGGTGCAGTGGACGGAAAACATCGACGACGTTCTATCCTCCGACGCGCACATTGTCGTCGAAGTAATGGGCGGCCTTCAGCCGGCCGAAGACTGGATTCGGCGCGCGCTCCAGTCGGGCAAATCCGTGGTCACCGCCAATAAGCAGTTGATCGCCCGCTGCGGCCCCGAATTGATCGCCCTCGCCAGCCAGAGAAATCAGCAAATCCAATTTGGCGCGTCGGTCGCCGGCGGCGTGCCCGTGATCTCAGGCTTGCAGGAGGGATTGGCTGGCGATGAACTGTTCAAGATTCGCGGCATCCTTAACGGCACCTGCAACTACATTCTCAGCCAGATCGAAGCCAACGGCATCCCCTTTGCGACCGCTCTGCGCGAGGCGCAGAAGCTCGGCTTCGCCGAGGCCGATCCCACCGAAGACATCGACGGCCTCGACGCGCGCGCCAAACTCACCATTCTGGCGCGCGTCGGATTGCACTGCAACGTCGCCCCGGAGAGCGTCATGGCGCGCTCGATCTCACCCATCGACGTGGTGGATTTCGCATTCGCCAGCCAACTCGGCTGCACCATTCGCCAGATTTCGTGGGCAGAGTTCAGAAAAGACTCAAAAACCGAGTCGCAGGAGGGCGTGTTGTTTGCCGCCGTCCGCCCTTCGCTGGTCGAACTCTCGTCGCCGCTGGCACGCGTCGAAGGCAGCCAAAACCTGGTCGTGGCCACCGGAACCTACGGCGGCGAAACCGTCTTTGGAGGCCACGGCGCCGGCGGTCATCCCACGGCCGTCGCGGTCGTCTCCGACATCCTCGCCATCGCCCGCTCCCGGCAAAGTGGCCCTCAATCGGCAACTAGCCCAGCCGGACAGCCCGTCGAAATAACGCCCACCGTCACCGCCGATTTCACCGCCAAGCACTATTTGCGTTTCCTGGTGAAAGACCGGCCCGGCATCATCGCCAGCCTGGCCACAATTCTCTCCCGGTGCGGAGTCAATATCGATTCGGTGCAGCAGAAACCCGGCAGCACAAAATCGCATCTGCCATTCCTGATTACGCTGGAGGGATGTAAAGCGTCACTGGTGGAGCAGGCATTACAGCAGATCAATTCGCTCGATTTCCTGGTGCAACCGTGCTTGCATATGCCGATTCTCTAACAAGGAGCGCAGCTACGCTTCCACCTGAAAGAACTGCGCCATATTGCGGAATTTCTGATAGCGGGTTTCCAGCAACTCCCCGACCGGCAGCTTCTTGATTGCGGCAAGATTTTGCTGCAACGCTGTATCGAGCAACTCCGCCGCTTGCGCATGATCGGTGTGCGCGCCGCCGGGAGGCTCAGGGATAATGCCGTCGATGCAGCCGAGTTCGTTCAAATCCTTCGCCGTGATCTTCATGGCTTCCGCCGCCAGCTCTTTCTTGCTGGCGTCGCGCCACATGATCGAGGCACAGCCCTCCGGCGAAATCACCGAGTACACGGAGTTCTCCATCATCAACACGCGGTCAGCCACGGCGATCGCCAGCGCGCCGCCGCTGCCGCCGACGCCGATCACCGTCGTCACGATCGGTACCTCCAGCCGCGCCATTTCCAGTAGGTTGCGCGCGATCGCTTCTCCCTGTCCGCGTTCTTCGGCGTGCAACCCGGGATACGCCCCGTCGGTATCCACAAACGTAAAAATCGGCCGCTTGAATTTTTCCGCGATCTTCATCACCCGCAGCGCCTTGCGATATCCCTCCGGGTGAGCCATGCCAAAATTTCGATACACCCGCTGTTTGGCGTCGCGCGCTTTCTGCTGGCCCACGATGACCACCTGCTCGCCGTGAAAGCAAGCCATCCCGCAAACAATCGCCGGATCGTCGCGAAAACCGCGATCCCCGTGGATTTCGCTCCAGTCGGTGAAAATGCGCTCCACATAATCCAGCGTATAAGGCCGCTGCGGATGCCGCGCCAGCTCCGTCCGCTCCCACGCATTTAAATGCGAAGAGATCTCGCGGCGCAGGTCGTTCACCCGCTCGTGTAGTTGCTGGATCTGGCGCAGCGTTTCCGCGTTCTGCCCCTCCACCGCCTGCAGGCGTGCGATCTGCCCCTCGATTTTTTCCAGTTCCTTTTGCGCCTTCAATCCAGATTCCATCTTGATGACGTTCCCATTCTTTCGCGTATGATGCGCCTCCACCATCGAGAGCATGAAGTCGGCGACGGCGACGGCAGCAATCTCCGCACCGTCTTTCGCTCCATCTTTCGGACGGTGACCCAGTTTCTCCGCCAGCTTTATTTTCGCTCGTCTCATCGGACGCATCTATTAACCAGAACGGATCAACTGATGACGCGCACGCTGCCGCGTCCGCACAACTCTTCCACGCGGCCCAGAAACGTGCGGTCCGGCATCACATTATAGCCTTCGGCCTCCATCACCACCATGAAATCGCCGTCGCGCTCCACGTCGAAAAGCACCTTGGCCTCGCCTTTGCGCTCCAGGCAGAGCGCGTGCAGTGCATCGACCGTGTCGCCGGTCGCGCTCCCGAGCGGAATCCTGATGCGCAGCGCCTTCGGCAGCGGTACCCGCGCTTCGTCCAGCGGAATGATCTCATTCGCCGTGACCTTCGGATTCGCGCCCTCTTCAATGCGCACGCCGCCGCGAATCAGCACCGGAACTTCGAGTTTTACTTTTTCCGCAAGTTTCTTGTAGGCCTCGGGAAAGATCAACAACTCCACCTTTCCCCCCATGTCCTCCAGCGCGGCCTGCGCCCACAGATCGCCTCGCCTCGATTTCGCCACCCGCAACCCCGAAATCAAACCTGCCGTCGTGATGTTCTCATCCTTATTCGTGGACTTCTTCATCGCCGAAATCTCCTGCGTCGAGAGCGCAGTCAAATCCGCGAGCTTCTCCTTGTACTTTTCCATCGGATGTCCGGTGATAAAAAATCCGAGGATTTCCTTCTCCGCCGCCAGTCGCGTGTGCTCATCCCAGTCCGGCACGTTGGGGAGCGACTCGTTCGCCTGTTCGGCGGTCTCCTCCGCAAAAACGCCAAACAGCCCGTGCTGCCCAGACTCCGCGTCCCGCTGCGCTTTCTGCGCCTGCTCGATCGCGGAGTCGAGCGCCTGCATCAACTGCGCCCGCCTTCCAAAACAATCCATTGCTCCACTCTTGATCAACGACTCCAGCACGCGCTTGTTGAGCAGCCTTAAATCCACTTCTTCGCAGAATTCATAGAACGAGCGGAAATTTCGCCCCAGCTTCTTGCGCGCCGCCACAATCGACTGGATCGCATTCCCGCCCACGTTTTTCACCGCCGCCAGCCCAAAGCGAATCGCCTGTCCATGTGGAGTAAAATTCGCGTCGCTGACATTGATATCCGGAGGCTCGACCGCAATTCCCATCTCGCGGCACTCGTTGATGTACTTCACCACACTGTCTGTGTCGCCGGTGATCGAAGTCAGCAGCGCCGCCATGAAATCAATCGGATGATGCGTCTTCAAATATGCCGTGTGATACGCCAGTAGCGCATACGCCGCCGAGTGCGACTTGTTGAATCCGTAACCCGCAAATTGCGCCATCAGATCGAAAATCTTCTCGATCTTCTTCGGCGGGAAGCCATTCTTCGTCGCGCCTTGCACAAACCGCTCCCGCTGCTTCGCCATTTCCTCGGCATTCTTCTTGCCCATCGCGCGCCGCAGTAGATCGGCTTCACCGAGCGAGTAGCCAGCCAGTTTGTTCGCCGCCTGCATCACCTGTTCCTGATACACGAAGACTCCGAGGGTCTCCTGCAAAATCTCTTTCAGTTCGGGCAATTCATATTCAATCTTGCGCCGTCCATGCTTGCGCTCGATGAAGTCGTCGATCATTCCGCCCTGAATCGGACCGGGCCGGTAGAGCGCGTTCAACGCCGTGAGATCTTCAATGGAATTCGGTTGGTAACGCCGCAGAACATCGCGCATCCCCGACGATTCAAACTGGAACACGCCGGAAGTCAGTCCCTTGTGGAAGACCTTCTCGTACGTCTCATTGTCTTCCAGCGGAATGTCTTCCAATTTCAGATTCGCGCCCTTCTGCGCGAGCAATTTCTGCGTGTCGTCGAGAATCGTGAGCGTCGTCAGCCCAAGAAAATCCATCTTCAACAGGCCCATTTTTTCAATGGCCACCATGTCAAACGCCGTCACGATTTCGTCATTCTTGGTTTTGTGCAGCGGCACCAGCTCAATCAGCGGACGCGGCGAAATCACCACCCCCGCCGCATGTACGCCGGAATTCCGCACCAGACCTTCCAACTTCCGCGCCGTGTCGAGCAACTGCTTCACCTGCGGATCCTTCTGATATGCCTCTTGCAGCGCCACCGACTCCGTGAGCGCGTCGTCCAGCTTGATGTTCAGCGTGGTCGGCACCATCTTCGCGATGCGGTCCACGTCGCTGTAGGGCATGTCCATCGCGCGGCCCACATCCTTGATCGCCGCCTTCGCCGCCATCGTGCCGAATGTAATAATCTGCGCGACATTGTCGCGCCCATATTTATGGGTAACGTATTCGATCACTTCCCCGCGCCGGTTCATGCAGAAATCGATGTCAATATCCGGCATGGAGATGCGCTCGGGATTCAAAAAGCGCTCAAACAGCAATTCGTGCTGCAACGGATCGATGTCCGTAATCCCCAGCGAATATGCCACCACCGCCCCCGCCGCCGATCCACGCCCCGGCCCCACCGGAATGCCCCGTTCCCGCGCATAGCGGATGAAATCCCACACAATCAGGAAATACCCCGAGAACTTCATCTGCTGGATAATGGCAAGTTCGCGGGCCAATCTCTGTTCGTACTCTGCCAGCGAATGCTTGAGCCGACCGCTCGCCGCCGCGCCCCGCAGGTTTTCCATCCGCCGGGCAAATCCTTGCCGCGTGATGTGCTCGAAATAACTGTCGATCGTGTATCCGTCGGGAACGTCAAAATGCGGAAACGGACTGGGAATCTTCTCCAGCCGTAGATTGCAGCGCTCGGCAATCCCCAGCGTGCGCGAGATCACCTGCGGCGCGTCCTTGAACACACGCAGCATCTCGTCGCCGTTCTTGACGAAAAACTGGTTGCCTTCGAACTTCATCCGGTTCGTCTCTTGAATCGACTTCCCCGTCTGAATGCACAGCATCACATCCTGCGCGTGCGCGTCGTCTTCGCAAAGGTAATGGCTATCGTTGGTCGCAACCAGAGGCAGGCCCAGATCCTTCTCCAACTGGAATAAGCCCGAATGGATGCGGTGCTCCATCTCCAGACCCTGGTCCTGAATCTCAAGAAAGAAATTTTCTTTGCCGAAAAGATCGCTGTAAAATCCCGCTGCCGCCCGCGCCGCGTCGTAGTTCCCTTCCGTCAAGCGCTCGGCCACTTCACCCTTCAGGCATCCCGAAAGCCCGATCAGCCCCTTCGAATGTTCCGCCAAAAACTTCTTGCTCACGCGAGGCTTGTAGTAGAACCCGTGTAGCGAAGCCTCCGACGTGATCTTCACCAGATTGCGGTAGCCTTCTTCGTTCTCGGCCAGCACCAGCAGGTGGTTGTACGTATCCCCGTCCGGCGGAGTGCGCGTGATGACGTGATCGTCCTTTTTGCAGATATATAGCTCGCATCCCACGATCGGCTTGACGCCCACCTTGTGCGCTGCATTCACAAAATGCACCGCACCAAAAATATTGCCGTGATCGGTCATGGCCACGGCGGGCATGCCAAGTTGATGGACGCGCTCGACCAGTTTCTCGACGTCGCAGGCGCCGTCGAGCAGAGAGTAGTCGCTATGCAGATGCAGGTGGACGAACTGGTTTTGGCTCATGAAGTTCTTAGCGATTGGATTTTAGCTTTCGGCGGATCGGATTCATTCTACTGGCTGGAGAAAATCGCGCAATGACAGAAATCGGTGCAACTTACGCGGCCCATCTAACGCATCAGCATGATCGAGAGCGACGGTCCCGGCACCTGAAAATCCACGCCGCGATCGTCGTTCATCTTCACCGTGGCCGCAAGATCGAGCTGATCCAGCGGAATTTTCTTTGCAGCCGGCGCATTAAGCACCCAAAGCGTCCCGTTGGAGATCGCGTAGTTCCGCACTTCTTCCACATGCCGGTCGCGAAACACCAGCGCCGTCTCCGGTTCGGTATCTTTGGGCCGATTGCGCGCTTCCACATCCTGTTGCAGTCGGTCGACTTTTCCGTTCAGCGCATCTAGATCCTGTCGCACTCCGCTGTCTTCATCCTGGGCGGGCGCGGGGCGATACTCGTCCGCGTACGTATCCTGGTCGCTGGTGTCGTACAGAGGATCCGCATACCACCCGTAATAGCCGTATGGATAGTAAGGCGCATACGAAGAGTGAGACCGCCGGCCGTAGACACCTCGGCGCGGATAGAAGGAGTTTCCGATTCGCAGGTTGATGCCCGCGCCGCGTCCCGCAACTCCGCCGCGAACGGCACCGTAGCCTCGTACACCAGAAGAATGAATGCCAGGGGAATGAACACCCGCGGAACTAACACCGGAGGAATGAAAAGCAGAATGCGACGAGAAGCTTCCACCCGAAGCCGCGTGGCCGCCACCCCCGCCGCCGTGCCGCTGCCCCCAGACAGGCATCGCCACCAGACTCAGGCCCAACGCCGCTATGCACAACCAGCGCCGCATAGCCATAGTATAGTCCAATTTCGAACCGGCGGAGCAAGCGAAAAGCCGCGAACCGCGCCGCCTCTCAAGCCTTTTTATTTCTTCTTCTTGGAAGCCTTCGGCTTCGGTTTTGCCTTCGCCGCCGGCTTCTTCGCCTTCGCTGGTTTCGTTTTCACGGGCTTGGCTGGCTTCTTCGCGGGAACCTTACCCGCCTGTTTCGGCTGAACCGCCGCCGCTGGTTTCGCGGTTTTGACTGGAGCCATCGGCTTGGCAGCCGCTGCCTTCGCCTTGTCCGGAACAACTGGCGCAACCGCAACTGCCGGGGCCTCGGCGACTTTTCCCTTCCCCTTGCCTTTCCCGATCGGCTTGGCGGCAGCTTCGGCAGCCGCGATGGCCGCCGCCTTCGCAGCTCGGCCGCGCTTCACAGGCGGAGGCGGCGGTGGTGGCGGTGGCGGCGGCGCCAGCGGCTTCAAATACTTCAGCGTCTCCGTCCGCGAGCGCAGCTTGCCATCCAACAACAGCAGGAACACGTCGTTCGAAATCTTCGCGTACGACGGGATCTCCGTCGTGATACGCAGTTCCGTCATCTCCGGCAAAGGAAGCTTCTGCTTCACCTGCCGCCACTTGGTAAAGAAATTCTTGATCTTCTGCGCCACCGCCTGCTGCCTCGCCGTGATCGCCAAAAACAGAATCATCTCCGGACGCGCCGACGACAGCAATTGCCACGTCCGCGAGGGCGTCGCCGCTTCCTTACCGGTCAACCGTTTCGCCAGCGAGTGCGCGTTTGCATCCAGATCCTTCCAAGCCTCGACCAGATCCTTGCGTGGAATCGCTCGCCGCAAATCCGAAATATCCTTGTCCCCCAGCCGCTCGGTCAGGAAGTGCAGCACCGCCGGCGCAACCTCCGGCGTATAGCCAAGCTCGTTCATCTGTTGCCGCGTCTTCATCAGCGCGCCCAGGCCCGCGGTATCGGCTTTGGCCGTGCTCCAGCGCGGATTCAACACCTTCAGCCATCCCTCTTTTTCGTACGCCTTCAGCACGCCGAGCGCGTCATCCTCGTAAGCCAACTGCTCGATTTCGTACCCAATGCTCGAATTTCGTATGTGCTCGATGTAGCCGTTTTCCTTGCCCGATTCATACCGCGCCTGCGTCCGCTCCTCCAGCGGCCAGTGGAAGCGCGTGGCAAACCGCGTCGCTCGGATCATCCGCGAAGGATCTTCCAGAAACGCGTAGTTATGCAGCACGCGAATCACTTTCGCTTCGATGTCGGCCACTCCATTAAACGGATCCATCAGCAGCCCGCGCGATCCCTCGTTCATCGACAAGGCCATTGCGTTCACCGTGAAGTCGCGGCGGCGCAGATCTTCGATGATCGTAGAGGGAGCGATCTGCGGAGCCTTGCCCGGCTTGTCATAGATCTCCGAGCGCGCCATGGCAATCTCGGCGCGCACCCCGCCCGGCAGCGTCAGCAGCAAAGACCGCGTGTCGTCGTCGGCGTCCCCGATGACCGCGCCCGCCTTCTCCAGGTCTTTTCGGAGCTTGAGCGCGTTGCCCTGCACCGCGAAGTCGAGATCGCGGATGGGGAACCCGGTAACGATGTCGCGGATGGCGCCGCCCGTCAGGTACAGGTTCATCTCCGCCGCCTTCGCGGCGTCGGACACGAGGGCGATTGCCTTCTGTTGATCCGGCGAGAGCCGGGTTTCCAGCGTGTATATGTAGTCGGCCATGCCTTCCTAGTCGCCGTGCGGTATCCCTCAAAGGGGATCGGCCGGGGCGTTTTTCACAGTTTTTCCACAGGGGTCCGGCCCGGCCTTCGCCGAGATCCTAGCCAGCAGAATCTAACTTCCTCTATACATTAGACTTATACCGCAAATTCACAATTCCAGCAAACTAGAGAAAATACCACAAGGTTTACAGTTTGGCTACTGCGAAGCCACAAACTCTACGAATTCGCCCTGAAAGTGCGAGAATTCAATCTGAGCTGCCCCCGCTGCGGCTGCCTCACTCATTCACGTTTTTTGCGAATGGGTGGGATGGCAAGCTGGAAAGCACCTTTTGCCCCATGTCCTCGACTCACAAAAAAGTCATCGTGCGGAAACACGACCGCGACTCCATCAGCGGCCACGTCTCTCCCGCCAATTTCGTAGCCGACGGCAAACTCGAATTGCTCAACACCTCCGGCAACGTCGTCGCCATCGATCTGCGCGACATCAAGGCCGTGTACTTCGTCCGCGAATTTTCCGACACCGACCTCATGCTGCGCAAGACCTTTACCACGCGTCCCAGAACCGAAGGACTCTGGGTGCGCCTCAAGTTCAAGGACAGCGATGTGATCGAAGGCATCCTGCCCAACGACCTGACCCAAAATCCTGCCGAAGGATTCCTGCTGAACCCTCCCGACCTGCGCTCCAACACGCAGCGACTCTTCGTTCCGCGCGATGCGTTAACGTCAGTGACCGTGCTCGCCGTCATCGGCTCAGCCAACCGCCGCCGAAAAGGCAGCCAGCCGGATACTAGGCAGGTCACGTTGTTCGAACAGTGAAGCAGGTACCAGGTGCCAGGTCTCAGGTGTCAGGAAAAGCAGCTATGGGATTTCACAATGTGCCTTGCTCTTGTTTTTCCTGAGACCTGACGCCTAGGACCTGAGACCTGCCTTGCTACAATTCTCCCGGATACCGCCATGAAACTCTCCGATATCGCCAAAGCCCTAAACGCCCTCCTCGACAACGCCTTACCCGACACTGAAATCACCGGGGTAGCCGGCATCGAAAATGCCGCACAGGGCCAGTTAACGTTCGTCTCCAATCCCAAATACAATGCCGCCGCGAGAATCACGAAGGCCTCGGCGGTGATTGTCTCAGAGAATTTCCCTGCCATCGACGCCGGCATGTTGCGCAGCAAGAACCCATACCTTGCCTGGGCCAAGGCCATCGAATTGTTTTACCAGCCACCTCGCTATGCCCCCGGAATCCATCCTACGGCAGTCGTTCACCCCACGGCGAAGCTGGGCAAGCACACACACCTCGGGCCCTACGTAGTGATCGACGAAGACGCTGTCATCGGAGACAAAGCCGTTCTCCTCTCCCATGTGGTCATCTATCGCGGAGCCACCATCGGCAATAATTTCTTCGCCCATGCTCACGCCGTCGTTCGAGAGTTCTGCAACCTCGGCGACAACGTCCTGCTCCAGAACGGAGTGGTCGTAGGCTCCGACGGCTTTGGTTTCGCCAAAATTGAAGAGGGCGATGTTACGAATAAAGACGACGGCCACGGCTGGCACAAGATCGTCCAGTCCGGCAATGTGGTGATTGAGAGCAATGCCGAACTTCAGGCCAATACCTGCATCGATCGCGCCAGCATCGGCGAAACCCGGATTGGACGCGGCGCGAAGATCGACAACCTAGTCCACGTCGGCCATAGCTGCACCATCGGCCACGACACGCTGCTCTGCGCCCAGGTGGGACTCGCCGGAACCACCGACGTAGGCAACAACGTAATCCTGGCCGGACAAGTCGGCGTCAGCGGCCACGTCAAGATTGGAGACGGAGCCATCGCCATCGCCCAAAGCGGCATCCCCCATGACGTTGCTCCCGGAGCGATGGTCAGCGGCGCCCCCGCCATCGACCACCGCCTATGGTTGAAGTGCTGCGCGGCCTACGCCAAGCTCCCGGAGATCGCCAAGGCCGTCAGGAAGCTTTCAGAGCGGGAGTGAGTCATTTCTTGGGACTATCCCCGATCCGGTAAACCTCGCCTTTCGGATTCCGGAATCGCTCCAACTGCTTCGCATCGCCGCGCAGTTGCGCAGCCGCCGCGCCCGAGTTGACCGTGATCAGCGCCGACATCACCGGAGCCATGCCCGTCGGCAGTTGAGAACGATACGGGCTCGTCTGCATATTGGCGACGCCATCCGTCTGGGTGATGATCAGGAAAACATAAGTATTGCCCGCCGTCAGCGGCGGCAGCGTCACAGAAGTTTGCGCTGTGCTGTAAGTGCCGGCAGTAAAGAATTCCACGACGTTTGGCATCGCGATCACTTGCAGCACATTCACCGTGTAGCCATAGGGAGTACCGTTCGGCGCCGACCAGCTTAGATTTTCCGCCGTGGTGTTTACACTCGCGGTCGTGAACAGGCTCGTCCCATTGATCGTCGGATTCACGACCGGCCCCGCTAGCGGAGCCAGCGTGGGCGCCGCCGGGTCAACCACCACGCTGTAGTTCAGAGCCATCGGAAAGCTCTGCGAGCCCACCGAAAACGGCACGTTGACCGACTGGCAGAAGGCCAACTCTCGCGTCCAGTTCGCGGGATAAGGATCTCCGTATGACAGCGTCCCGAAATTCGTATCGCTGACAACCGCCGGCTCGATCGCGTCCGAGAAAAGGAATGGCTGAGTCGGACACGCCGTTATCGCAAAAGGAACTCCGCTCGTCGGATCGGGTTGAACCATGTAAAGAGCAGCACCGACAGTGGGAGCAAATAACTCCGGTTTTGCGTTCACGCCCACCACGTACGGTTCCGCCGCAAGCGAAAGCCACGACCCAATGGGCGTCGCCGTCCCCGGCGCAACATTCTGCATCAGCGTCGCCCATTGCGATCCGGGAATATTCAGATCGAGCGATGCCGTCGGACTGGCCGCCAGCGTCCCGTTAATCGGGTTCGCCGCTCCGTTTGTGAGTTGCATATTGGTCAACGTGAGTTCCGGCCCCAGCACCAGGTTATTGAGCGCGCCCAGCGACGACGGCTCATACTGCCCAAGAAATGCTGTGTTGACGGTGGTCCAATCAATCCTGCTGTTGAGGCTGTATGACCCCGTGAGCGTCGACTGACCCGGCGTCGCCGTCAGATAGACCGGCGGCACCGGCAGATTATCCGTCAGAAACCCCACCACCCCCGGCGTCGCCGAAGCGTCCAACCCGCTGAGGGTGAAATTAAGAGTGATGTCTTCGGAACTGCTGAGCACTCCCGTCGGAACGCCCACGTTATCGTGGCCCAGATCGAACGTGCTGCTGTTGGTCCAAAAGCCGATCGGCGGCAGCGACAGGCCCTGCGGAACGCCTTGAATTAGCCAGTAGTATCCGCCTGGCACCTGCGCAATGTTGAAGACCCCGGGCGAAACCGACGTGCCCGTCAAGAGCTGGAGCGAACCATCCGCCTGCGGCACAAGCGCCGACGGAAGAAAGTTCGTCGGCACGGGCGTCTGCACCGGGCCCGTTGGCGTCCAATCGGCGTCAACCCAATTGACCGTCACCGTGCCCGTCGGAGTCACGGTCCACGACTGCGTCGCCGTGCCTCCAGACGAGGTCGTGGCCATGGCCTCGAAGCTGTTCGAGGCCCGCGACTCCGCCGCTGTCGGCGTCCAGTTGATCGTGCTGCCAGCGAGCGTTGAACCCGCCGGCTCCGTGACCAGCGAGAAGGTCACCGTTCCGCCAGCAGGATCGGTTGCCGCCAACGTATAGCTGTAACTCACACCCTGAGAAGCCGCCGTCACCGGAGTGCTGGTAAACACCGGACTCAGCGGAGCCGAATGCGAACCACTGCCGCAAGCAACAAGGAAGCCTAGGGAGACGGCGACGAGAGGAAGACAAAGCGCTCGCATGGAGAAAACTCCTCGGGAGCCGAATTTTAACTCCGAGGCACCTTATCCCACAAGACACAGCGACGCGGGCTGGTCTCGGCCTCCTGCTGACGGAACAACTCCGGGGCCCGGTCCCAAAATTGTGAGAAGTCTGCCGGAGCGGGAATAAGTCTCTTATTTCTGGATATTTGGAGGAGTGTTTCACGTGAAACGTTTTGTAGAGGTAATATTATACGTATAGTATTATATGTACGTTGGAGCAATTGTATGTATATGGCTGTGCGTACAGCCTTCTCATTGTGAAAAAGCGAAGAACAGCAGGTCAACCGCGACGACGGCAAGGGGCGATTGGCCGCTTGCAGGCTTCGGCGGACGAGGGTGAGCGTCTGATGCCGCAGTGGCAGGGATATCGGCGGGAGAACAAGAAGCAGATCAATTTATATCTAGATGCAGACGTTGTGGCGTGGTTCAAGAGGGGTGGGCGGGGCTATCAGAAGAGGATCCATCGGGTGCTTTGGGAGATGATGAGGGACGAGCAGAGGATGTCGGGGGAATGAGGCGGGGTGTTGTCGTCCTGCTCCGATCAGGATGACAACATTGGTATGGGCCAATCCAACCGCCGGGCGAATCGTCACAACCGCTTCCGGAGAAATTCCACCACGACGTAACCGATCAGTGCGGCGATCACGGCAATCGCGAAATTGGTTTCACTGAAGATATCGTGAAGTGCCCAGGTCAAACCTCTTCCGCGCGCCAAGCCGGAGCGCGAGAATTCTCCCATCAAGAGATTGGAATAAAAAAGGAAGATGATAAAACCGATTTCGGCGACAGCTCGCCAGACATGTTTATTCATCGCGGCACGAATTCAGGCTTACGAAGTTAGGCTTACCAAGTTAGCTTTTCGGCGCCGTTTCCTGCAAGTCCACGGGAAGGCCGCTGTTGATGGCCGCTCGCACTTGGGCCATCAGGCAATCGCGGTCGCCGAAATCCGCGGGCTCGATCGGAGCGTGGAATTGCACGGTCGCTATTCCCGGTCGAATCGCAAAGCGCGCTTTCGGCATGCAGGCTTCGGTGCCGGAAATCGTAATCGGAACGACCGGAACTTTGCACTCCTCGGCAAGATAGAAGGGACCTTTCTTGAAGGGCAGCAGCTTGCCATCGAACGAGCGGTGCCCTTCGACGTAGATGCTCATGTTCAGTCCTTGTTCGATGGCCTTGACCGCGTCGCGCACGGCCGAAATACCCGCATCGCGATTGCCGCGGTCGACGGGCACCAGCGAACCGAGCGTCATGATGTGGCCGAGAATCGGGACCTTGAACAATTCTTTTTTCACCATCACCGAAGTGCGGCGCGGAATCAGCGGCAGTGTGAGAGGCGGATCGAGATTGGAGATGTGATTCGACATGAAGATGTAGGTGCGCGCGGGATCGATTTTTTCGAGGCCGAGCGTTCGAACCTTTACGCCCGCGATGCGCGCGCCCGTCGCTAACGCGAACATGCACATGCGGTACAAAAAATTGATGTCTTTGGTCAGATAGGTCCAGGGGAACCCCAGAAGCGCCGCGACAGGCAGCGCCGCGGCCCAAAACAACAGCATGAGAATGGTGCGAAACACCTAGCTCTTCACCCCGAGCGTCTGCGCGCCGAGCGCGCGCAAGCGTTGCGGTAGCTTCTCATAAATACCGCCGAATCCGCCATTGGAGAGAATGGCAACCACGTCGCGCGGGCGGAGTTCGGGAGCGATGGTGTCGACGATGGCGTCGGCGTCGGCGAGAATGCGCGCCTGCTTGCCGCGCTTCTGAATCTCGCCGATCACGCAATGCAGGTCGAGGCGTTCGGCTGCGGGGATCGCTTCGGACTTAAAGATGGCCGCGACGACGACTTGGTCTGCGAGCGCGAGACTGCGGGCCAGCGCGTCCTGAAGCACGTTGCGGCGCATGGTGTTGGAGCGCGGTTCGAGCACGACCCATAGGCGAGATTTTGGATAGCGAGCGCGCAAGGCTCGAATCGTCTGCTCGATGGCGGTTGGGTGATGCGCGAAGTCGTCGATGATGGTGACGCCGTTGACTTCGGCTTTCACTTCCAGACGGCGCTTGACGCTGCGAAATGTTTGCAAAGCCTGCGCAATCGCGGCTTTCGAGATTCCGTAGTTTGCGGCGAGCGCGGCGGCGGCGGTCGCGTTCCAGACGTTGTATTCGCCGCCAAGCGGAAAGTCGAGATCCGCCCAGGGTTTGCCATCGCGGACGATCGACCATGAAGTTTTGTCCTCGCCCAGCTTGAGGTTGTCGATTCTCCATTCTGTGCGCTCGGATGCGCCGTAGCGTTCGACGGGGCAGAAGGCTTTGAGCAGGCAGCGGTCGAGACTTGCGCCAGGGCTTTCTCTGGAATCGAAGGCGACGATGCGTCCGCGGCGCGGGACCAGATTCACTAGACGCTTGAAGGCCGTTTCCACCGCGTCGAGGTCTTTGTAAATGTCGGCGTGATCGAATTCGACGGATGTGAGAATCACGGAATCCGGAAAATAGTGCAGGAACTTCGGGCCCTTGTCGAAGAACGCCGTGTCGTACTCGTCGCCTTCGAGGATGAAGTGCTGACCATTGCCGAGGCCAAAGCTGCGTCCGAAGTTTTCGGCGATGCCGCCGATCAGAAACGAGGGCTGAAGTGCAGCGGTTTCGAAAATCCACGCCAGCATCGAGGTCGTGGTCGTTTTGCCGTGCGTTCCGGCAACCACCAGAACGTTTTTGCCGACCAGGAATTCATCGTGCAGAATCTGCGGCAGCGAGCAGAACGGAATGCGTTCGTCGAGCAAGCGCTCCAGTTCGACATTGCCGCGCGAGAGTGCGTTGCCTACGATTACGAGATCCGGACGGGGATTGAGGTTCGTTGCGGCAAAGGGCTGCGCGACCGGAATGCCCAGGGATTCGAGAAACGTCGACATCGGCGGATAGGAAGCCGCGTCCGAGCCAGTGACGCGGAAACCGCGCTCCTGCAGCATGCCAGCGAGCGACGCCATCGCCGTGCCACAGATACCGATGAGGTGAATGTGTTTTTTCTGGGTCATTTGATCTCTTGGGATTGCAGATTGCCGAAGTCAGATTGCAGAAGTGAGACACTCGGGATCGGAGTTGCTTTTGCAATCTGGCTTCTTACTCCTGGATGTTTCATTTCGCCGTTGCCGCTTCCAGTATCCGCAGTTCCACCGCGTCATTAACGATTAGCCGCGATCGAACGCCGATGGGCAGCGTGATGTTGGCTCGCGAGACGTGCCCCGAGCGCAGACCGAACGCCACCGGAATGCGCAAGTCTTCGACGATCCGCAGAATTACCTCTTCCAACGTGTAATCCTGATCCGGACTCTGGCGGCAATCCAGCATTTCGCCGAAAACCAGGCCGCGCACATCGTTCAGTTTTCCGGCCAGTTTCAGTTGCATCAGCATGCGGTCGATCTGGAAGGGCTTGGCGGCGATGTCTTCGATGAAGAGGATGGTGCCCGCGGTTCGAATCTCGTGCAGCGTGCCGAGCGATGCGGCCAGCATGGAGAGGCATCCGCCGTAGAGGATTCCCTCGGCTTCGCCTGCGACCAGCGGCTTCGCGCCCGAGCCTTGGGCGATGCTCCACTCCTCGACACAGGCTCCGCCTAGCGCGTTCTGCCACGAGTTCAAATCGACGCCGTCGGGAAGGGCAAAATCCTTTGCCACCATCGGACCGTGAAAGGTAACGAAGTTCGCCGAGTCGGCAATGCAGCAGACCAGCGTCGTGATGTCGCTGTAGCCCACCAGAATTTTGGGATGCGAAACGATTTTGTTTGGATCGAGCGCCGGCGGCAGGTAGTTCGAGCCGTAGCCTCCGCGCGCGCAAACGATGGCGCAAATATCGTCGCGCACGAACATGTCTTCGAGTTCCCGGGCGCGGCGCTCCACCGACCCGGCGAAGTAAAGGTCGCGATCGAGGATCGACTCGAAATAAAACGGCTCGTAACCGGCTTGGCGGAGCCCGTCGCAGCCCGCTTCCAGCATGTCACGTTTCACGTTCGAGGCGGGCGCAACGATGCCAACCTTATCGCCGGGGCGGAGGGCGCGCGGTTTGATTCGCGGATTTTGGGTAGCGGAAGCCATCTTCAGCATTTTCCCAGGCGAGTTGCAGATCCCTCGCTTCGCTCGGAATAAGAATTCAGAAAAGTCCTGACACTCCGATCTTAAACGAAGAATTCGCCGCGGCAGATCAGAGTTGCCGGACCGAGCAGATACACGTCCGTCTGCCAGCGCACCGCTTGCGAGCCTCCCGGCGCAATCACCGTTACCGGCGAGGAGATGCGACCACTGGCAATTGCGGCGACTGCGGACGCGCATGATCCGGTGCCCGAGGACTGGGTCTCGCCCGCTCCCCGCTCAAACATACGGATCTCGACTTCGTGGGTACCGCGCACCGACGCATACACCACATTCGTTCCTTGGGGGAACTGCGGTTGCGTCTGGATCAGCGCGGCCTGACGCTGCCAGCCCTCCGGAAAGTCCTCCACAAAGATCACGAAGTGCGGATTGCCCATGGAGACTTCTCTGCCGATCGCGCGGACCGACGTGGTCTCAATCGACAACTCACCGCCGACCTCGGGCTGGCCCATATTCGCCTCAAACTCAAAGGTTGAGCCTCGGCGTCGCACGAACTGGCAAGTCTTCAATCCCGCACCGGTGCGGATTACGACTTCGGCATTGCCCTCGCGCGCGCAAATTTCTGCCGCTACACAGCGCGTGCCGTTGCCGGAAATTTCAGCCGCCGAACCATCGGCGTTGATGAGGCGGGCGTCGATGTCGGCTTCCGCGTCTGGAAACAGCCACTCCACCCCGTCGGCGCCGATTCCGTTATGGCGGTCGCACAGCCGGCGAGTCAGTGCTCTCAAGTCGCCAGGAGCGTGCGAGGCTTCCACCAGGAGAAAATCGTTGCCGCAGGCCGACGCCTTGGTGAAGGAAAGCTTCGGGCTTTGCTCATTCTGGAGCGCGCTCATTTCCGGGCACTCATTTCCGCACACTCATTCGCGCTCCGCGGTCCCGAGCGTGGTCACGACGGCAAAGGCTGTCGACTCGTGCAAGCGGATGGAAAAGACGCTCTGTTGATCCCGCTCACCATCCACCGAGAACACCATGCGGAAATCCGGGTCGGCGTTTGCGATGTGCACACTGTGCAGGTTGAGTTGTTCGGATTCCAGGATGCGATTCACTTCGCGCAACATCCCGTCGACGTTGCGGCCGGTCACCTCGTAGGTCGTGGCAAACGTCTTCAGGGAGAAGGTGGCCTCCATTCGCCCCAGCACTACTAGCGCCATCAAAATGATGACGGTCGCAAAGCACGCGGTCAGATACAGTCCGCCGCCCGCCGCCATCCCAATTCCCGCCACGACAAACAACGTGGATGCCGTGGTCAGGCCCTGCACCGAGGCGCGGGCGTGCAGGATTGAACCGGCACCAATGAAACCGATGCCCGGGATGATCTGTGCCGCGATGCGCGCGCTGTCGGATTCCACGCCCGCGAGTTGGCGAGACAGCACGGTGAACATGGCCGCGCCGAAGCAGATAAACATATTTGTGCGCAGACCCGCCGGCCGGCGTCGCAATTGGCGTTCGAGGCCGATGATGCCGCCGAGGATCGCCGCCAACAGCAAGCGCGCCAGTGTCGAACTCAGCACCACTCCCAGTTCATTCCGCAGCAGCGCGATGGTTTGGTGGATTGGGTTCATGAGAGCGCCTGGACTCGACGACCTAGCTGCGCGAAAAGCGCGCGGCACTGGCCCCGGAGCGGATTCTACCACCGCCCTCCGGCGCTTTCCGTTGTCCTTTCGAGAGAGGGTTAACGCGGCTGATTCGGGGCGACCTGCGTCGAGTAGATGTGGGCGTGGGGCTGTCCGGTCGCGTGAATTTCGGTCAGCTCGAAAAGATCGGTTCGATTCACCCGCTGAGACACGACATCGCCGTCGAAGGCAATCACAAAGTCCACGTAGCGGGGCGGGTCGGCCAGCGTGTGCTCCCAGAGGCCATCAGGATCGGATGGCCGTTTCCATGGGCGGTGATCTTCGCTATTCACCACCTGACGCAGCGGGATTCCGGCCTGCTCCATGATGCCGACATGTTCCGAGATATCCATGAGAAACCTGGCGCGGCGCGGCAAGCGGGCGACGATTTGCTGTACTGAGGAATTCAAGGGACTGCGTGTCGCCCACTGCCTCTGTGCTTCCTGCAAGCATGGGGGGCCCGCTCTCCACACCGATGCGTAACTGGCAACGACCAGCGCAAACATCAGCGCCGTCAGCTTTCCGCTGTGCCGGCCTCTCGCGCTGAGAAGAAAGACAGAAGCCGTCAACATTCCGGCCGAAACCGCGAACATCGGCAACAACTGGAGTCCGTAACGCTGGTTGAATATGGCAAACGGCCACCACGTGGAGACATGAACGAGCACCGAGCCGTAGGCAATCGACAGGGCATAGAACAGCAACGGAACCCACAGGAACAGCAACACCCACGCAGCCGACTGCGGGCGCAATCTCCACGCTCCGATGGCCAACGCCAGAATGGCCGCTGCCAGCCAAAAGCGGCCCCAGTTCCCTTCCGCGAGGTTGAGTTGCGCCGATTTCAAGAAATAGATCGCCGCCACACCGACATTGTGGAACGCTGGATTGGGAGCGTGCACACGTTGCTCGATTCCTTGCGCCGAATACGGGCTGTTGGCGAACGCCAGAGCGTCTCCATAGACTGCCGCGTTGTATGCCAGCCACAGAACTGGAGCCACGGCAATGGCCAACAGAAACTTCACCGCAGCCGCGCGCAAGGCGCGATCCTGCCATCGCCGGAGCGCGATAATTACGACCGCCGCTCCCAACGCTCCTGCCAGAAACCATCCGTCGTAGCGCGTGAGTTCCGCGGCGGCCAGGCAACCGGCGCAGCGCAGGAGCGCGGTGCCGGTAAGAATTCGGTCGTCCCTACGGGACTTCGATCCCTCTTCCCGCCTTACCCCGCGCTGAAGCGCGGGGCTAAGCTCGTCCGTCCCTTCGGGACTGGATCGTTGGCTTCGGATAAACTCCGAGAAGTACACGACGGCCCAGATGAACAGCGCCAGATACAGCGACTCGGTCATGGCCGTCGCCTGCATGTAGATCAGGTTGGGATTGGCTCCAAAGGCGAATGCTGCGGCCCATGCGCCTATGTCCGCTGCCGGTTTGGTGCGGAGATCGGTGTTGAGCGCACCGCGCACCAGGCGAAAGATTCCCACGACCGCGAAAACGTAGGCGATCATCGAAGGGATCGAGCCACCCACGCCTTTTTGCCACATCGAATCCACGAAAATGAAAGGGATCATCAGCAGATGGGGCAGCGGCAACCACACGGTGCCCAACTGCAGCAGACCGGGGGTCCGCGAGTCGAACACTCGACGCGCGATATTGATGTGTGCGACCGCGTCGCCGTAGAGAAGAAGGTCGCTGTGCTGAAAGTAGTAAAAAAAAGAAAACAGAGACACAAGGGCAGCGATGCCGGCCACACGGGCCGCGCTGGTGTCGGGAACGGCGGCTGGCTTCACGCTGTCTTTGTTGCCGTCTTTGTTACTCAATCTGCGCTCACCGGAATCAACCGCGGCTTGAGCGATGGTCTTATTCCAAATGCGTCAGTTCGCGGAATATCTGAAAGCGCGCGTCGATTTCTTCACGCGTGAGATTCTGCAGACGCTCGGTGCCAAAGCGTTCCACGGCAAACGATCCCATCACTCCGCCGTAAAACAAGGCGCGCTTTAAGATCTCGCGATTGACCTCACCCTGCGATGCGATGTAACCCATGAAACCTCCGGCGAAGGAATCGCCGGCTCCGGTGGGATCTTTCACTTCGTCGATGGGCAGCGCCGGCGCGCGAAAGGGATGCGATCCAACGCCGAACGCTCCTTCGCGGAAAAAAATCGTGGCTCCGTACTCGCCGTGCTTCACCACAAGAGCGTTTGGCCCCATGGCGAGAACTTTTCTGGCCGCGCGCGGAAGATTCTTCTCGCCGGCGAGCATCTTCGTCTCCGTGTCGTTGATCAGCAGAACGTTCACTAGTTTCAACGTTTCCGCCAATTCCTTGGGCGTGCCGTTGATCCAGAAATTCATGGTGTCGCCGCCCGTCAAGCGCACGCCGCTCATCTCCCGGCGCACCGCCGCTTGCAACGACGGGTGGATATTGGCGAGGAACAGGAACTGTGTGTCCGCATATTCTTTGGGAATGCGCGGCTGAAACTTCTCGAATACATTCAGTTCCGTGAAATCGGTCTTGGCCTCGTTGAGGTTGTCGAGATACTGCCCGCCCCAGCGGAAGGTCTTACCGTTTGTCCTCTCGATACCGCGGGTATCGACGCCACGAGCCTTCAAGACGGCTTCGTGTTCGGGCTTGAAGTCGTCGCCCACGACCGCGACCATGCGGACTTGGGTAAAGTAACTTGCCGCCAGCGAGAAATATGTCGCGGCGCCTCCGAGGATGTCGGTCACCCGGCCGGAAGGCGTGGCGATTGTGTCAAAAGCTACAGAACCTACTACCAGAATGCTCATGAGTCTCCGTAAGTCGGTCGATGGTCGTCAGTCGTTGGCGAGCACACCGCTAAGCTGCGAGTTTCGGATTGACGTTCGCTAACGACCAGCGACCGACGACCAACGACTATTTCACGTACTTTCCCAATATCAACCGCAACTTTTCCTTTGTCGCCGCTGGAATCTCTACCGGGTCGGTCAGAATCGCGTTCGCCAAGGCTCGTCCGCATTTGCAATCGCGTGCCGGCGGCATCGCTGCCACCGCCGCTTTCACGACCTTCGCGGCGTTCTCGGCGTTCTTGACCAGAACCGAAACGATCTGTTCGACCGTCACCGCATCGTGATGCGGATGCCAGCAATCATAGTCGGTCACCATGGCGATGGTGACGTAGCAAATTTCGGCTTCGCGCGCGAGCTTGGCTTCTTGCAGGTTGGTCATGCCAATCACATCCGCGCCCCAACTGCGATAGATATTCGATTCGGCTTTAGTGGAGAACTGCGGACCCTCCATGCAAACGTAGGTTCCACCGAGCTTCGCGGGTACGTCCGCAACCTTACATGCGCCGAGGACCACCCTGGCCATTTCGTCGCACAGCGGGTCGCCAAATCCGACGTGGGCCACAACGCCGTCGCCAAAGAAGGTATCGATGCGGTGCCGGGTGCGATCGATAAACTGGTTCGGAATCACAAAATCGAGCGGCTTGTGTTCTTCTTTTAGCGAGCCCACGGCGGAAATCGAGATAATGCGTTCGACTCCCAGCTGCTTAAAGCCATGAATATTGGCCCGGAAATTCAGTTCGCTCGGCAGAAGCTTGTGGCCACGGGCGTGGCGTGCAAGAAATGCGACCTTGCGGCCCTCCAGAGTCCATAAGTCGTACGCATCGGAAGGATCGCCGAAGGGAGTTTGCAGGCGAACCTCCTGCGCGTCATTGAAGCCCGGCATCTGGTACAAACCGCTACCGCCGATAATGCCTATCTCTGCCTGGTGCAATTGCGCTCCTGATTGGGGTTTACCCGAAATTGTCGCGAATGACTGTGGAATCTGTGATTATACAAGAAGGAAACTCATGGCTTGGCGGGCGCGGCCTGCGGTTCCGGCCAGAAGTCTGCTTCCACGCGGTGGGTCGTCTCTTCATCCAGACTTTCGCTGATTAGCACGGCATCGCCGCGGACTTCAATCACAACAGTTCCCTCTTCCGTCAGCCAGGCATGCCTTCCGCGTAAAGTGCGCCAGGAATCGGCTGGCGGAGCATCGTCGGCAACCTTGCCATCCATGCCGAGTCCCTGCCGCTCCTGATAGCGCTGCGCCAGCGACTTCGCGTACACCGCCGCGAACTCCGATGCCTTCGCGTCGCTCGACCATCGCGAAACGTAGAGCACGCCGATCGGCGCCGACTTGTCAGCCTTGGGCTTGCCGGCGTAGTAGTATCCGCCGCGCCACGCTGGATAGATCGCAGCAGCTTCTTTTGCGCCCGCATACTGCTCGACCAGAACATCGACGTCGAATTCTCCCATGGCGCCGATGTCGAAGGCATCGTAGCCCTTGAAGTCTTTCTCCATGTCGATCATCTTCACTGGTTCAAGTTTCTCGTGGGCCAAGTACGTTTGCGGCTCCATAATTTCGCGCGTTGTCTTCGGCGGATCTTTGAAGGCGCCTGCGTAGGCCAACTCCTTCCCGCCCGCCTGCAGGAGCGCGGCGGTGAAGTCGAGTCCGTAGCGATAGGGGAACGTCAGTTCCTCTTTCAGAAAAATCGGAGCGTCGCGAAACGTGGGAGTGTCGGCGGTACCGACGAGCATGCCGTCCTTGAGCGCTTGGACGATTTGCGGCGAATTGAGCAATGTCTTGCCGGTCGGCGCCAGGGAATAATCGAGCAGCACCACCATCGCCTGGCCTTCGATTACGGCTTGCCGTGCCGAGCTTTCCTCGTCGTTTATGATGTCGGCTGGACTGGGATCGTCTTTTTTATCAGTCTTTCCCGAAGATCCTTTCATCCACTTCTCGATGCCGAACGACTGGTCCTGGAGCGCGTGCGTCAACTCGTGCGCCAGCACCGGCTTCTGTTGCTCGGCGTCAACCCAATTCAGCAGATTCACGGTTTTTGTTTTGACGTCGTAGTATCCGGCGACCTGTTCGCGGAGCATCACCACTAAGAAATTAGAGAGGTCGAAATTTCGCGGCAGTAGGCCGAACTTCTTCAGCACCGCCGACGATCTCTCCAGGCGCTTTGCGTCTTTGTCGTCCTTCATGCTTTTCACGATGTAGGACTGCACATCATCGCGCTTGGTCAGCCTGCGCTTCACCTTGTGGTCGATGGGCAGGCCGGTATCTTTGCTTACAAACTGCAGGATTTCGTCGACGGAACGAAACAGTTCTTTGGCTTCCTGGGGCGAGACGATGGTTTCGGGTGCGGCTAGTGGAGTTTGTGTGGCGCGGGCGGCATCGCCCGCGGGGGACTGTGCAGTCTGCGGCTGGTCCTGAGACCATGCTCCGCACGCCAGAATTGCAAAGAGCAGGCCAACTATAGTGGTTTCACGAAACTTCATGCTTCCTCTGTGATGAACACTTCCATCTTGAAACAATTGGCGATCGCCAAGGCCATTAGTGATTCGCGACCTTCTCGGTCACCCACTCGCCCGCCTCGCGCGTCCCCAGGGTCCCGCCGATGTCGGCCGTTGTTTTCTTCTGCCGCACGGCTTCGAACACGGCGGCTTCGATCTTCTGCGCTTCGCTAGTCATGCCCAGATGCGCCAGCATCATAGCCGCCGTCAGAATCGCACCGAAGGGGTTGGCAATATTTTTTCCAGCAATCGGCGGCGCGGAACCGTGCACGGGCTCGAACATCGAAGTCTTCCCCGGATGCAGGTTGGCGCTCGCGGCCATCCCGAGGCCGCCCTGCAATCCGGCGGCGAGATCGGTGATGATATCGCCGAACATATTATTTGTGACGATGACGTCGAAGCCGCGCGGATCGCGCACCATTTGCATGCAGAGCGCGTCGACGTACATGTGCTGCGTTTCGATTTGCGGAAACGCCGCCGCGACTTCCTTGAACACGCGCTGCCACAGGCCGCCGGCGTGGGTCATGGCGTTGGACTTGTCGCACATCAGGACGCGGCGGCGCGACGAGCCGTCCACTTTTTTGCTACTGGCGCAGTACTCGAACGCGTAGCTGATGATGCGTTCGACGCCCTTGCGCGTGTTGACGTCTTCCTGGATCGCAACTTCGTCGGGCGTTCCCTTTTTGAAAACACCGCCGAGGTCGCCGTAAACACCCTCGGTATTTTCGCGGAATACGACGAAATCAACGTCTTTGGGCTCGATGCCTTTGAGCGGGCAGAGCGATGCGTCCATCAGGCGCACCGGGCGGACATTGGCGTAGAGATCCATCTGGCAGCGCATGCCGAGCAGGATTTCCTTGGCGTGAATGTTCGAAGGGACGCGCGGGTCGCCGAAGGCGCCGACGAGAATGGCGTCGAAATCGCGGGCCAAAGCGGCGAAGCCATCGGGCGGGACGGTGACTTTATCGGCGAGGTAACGGTCGGCTCCCCAGTCGAACGGGGTCATTTCGACCGCGGCGCCAACGGCCCCCATGACATTCACAGCCTGCGGGATGACTTCCTTCCCGATCCCGTCGCCGGCGATTACGGCAATTCTCTTTTGGCTCACGCGAATCGAAGATAACAGAAACAGCGGCGGAGAAACACCAACGCGCCATGGGATTGCACGGCGTCCCGCTGCCGCGTTCTGTATCTGCCGGCCTCCGCTATAATCAGAATGAACGCGCATGAGCACTGCATTGCACGAGAACTCAGTAACCGGATCGACCACGCACGCGGACTACGGCAACGCTCGCGGTGAGTTTCAGGCGTTGCTCTCCGGCTGCGGACTTTATGACCTGGGCGGGCGTGCGAAGATCGCGGTAACGGGTGGAGACCGCGTCCGCTGGCTGAACGGCATGGTCTCCAATAACGTGCGCGATCTGGCCGAAGGCCACGGTATCTATGCCTTCATGCTGAACGCGCAAGGCCACGTTCAGGCCGATCTATATGTGTTTCAGCGTGGCGATTCGTTGCTGGTGGATGCGGAACGTAGCCAGCGCGACAAGGTATTGCAGCTGTTTGATCGCTACATTATTGCGGACGATGTTGAAATCGCCGACATCAGCGACCAACTCTCCGCGCTCGGCCTGGCCGGTCCTGAATCGCGGAATGTGCTAAAACGCGCGGGCATTATTTTCCCTGAGCTCGCGCCGTTAGAGTCGTGTTCGCCGAAATGCGAGTGCACGTGCGGCTGCCCGCAATGCACCGTGGTGAGGGGGGACGATTCCTCGGGCACGTCGTACGAAATCTGGCTGGCTCCAGACAAGCGCAAGGCGACATGGGATGCGTTGGTTGCGGCTGGCGGGATCGCCGTTGGCGCCAGTGCGCTGGAGTTGCGACGAATCAGCTTCGGCATCCCGCGTTTTGGCGTCGATATTCGCGAGCGCGATCTGCCGCAGGAAACTGGACAGACACGCGCCTTGAGTTTCACCAAAGGCTGCTATCTCGGGCAGGAAATCGTGGAGCGTATCCGCTCTCGCGGCGCCGTGCATCGGCTGTTCACAGCTTTCACGGTCGAGGGCGCGCTGCCCGAACCCGGAACGAAGGTTCTGGCGCGCTACGACGACAACGAAAAGGAAGTCGGCGAGATCACCAGCAGTGCGATCTTGCCTCTGGCCGGCGGAGATCGTCCGGTCGCGTTGGGTTATCTGCGCCGCGAAGGTGCGGGGAGGGATTTGCGCGCGGGGACGGCGAAGGTGAAGGCAGCAGAGCTGCCGCTCGCCTGAATTCTGACAAGAGTTAGAACCAATCAGGTCAAACCTATGACTCAAAAAAGAAAAGAAGAAAGCGAACTCAAAGTAAGCGACCGTCGTTTGTTCACTTCCGACGGAGAACTGCGCGATTCCACCGAAGAGCAAGTACCCTCGCCAGCGACACCGATAGCGACGGCGACGGCGGCTGCGCCATCGCCTGCTCCGACGCCCGTTGCAACCGTGTCGGAACCAGCGTCCGTCGCAATCGCTCCCGAGTCCGATGTTCCCGAACCGCCGACCGCTTTCGAACAGCAGGCGCAGCATGACGCTTACAAACGGTCGGCGCGCGACCTGGATACGAAAGTCGAACTCAGCGGACACTCGGCCAAAGAGCTCGAAATGAATTTTGAACGCTTCATGGCTTCGCTCTACATGACGGCCATGATGCAGCTTGGCATGATGCACGAACAGGGCGGACAACCGGGAGTCGACCTGATCGGCGCGCGGCAGACCATCGACACGCTGGGCATGATCGCCGAAAAGACCAAAGGCAATCTCACTCCGAAAGAGCAGGGATTCCTGCAAAACTGCCTCTACGAGCTGCGTATGGCGTACGTCGAAGTAACCAACGCGCTGGCGCGGCCTCCGCAAGCGCCAGGTCCGATTACAGGAACCAAGGGCTGATGCAGGCGACTTTGACGGTATTGGGCAGCGGCACTTCGATGGGAGTTCCCACGATCGGCTGCGACTGCGCCGTCTGCCGATCGCCGGATCCGCGCGACCGGCGCACTCGCCCGTCGGTGATGATCAGTTATAACGGGCGGCACGTGATGATCGACAGCACGCCCGATTTCCGCGAACAGGCGCTGCGCGAACACATCACGCAGCTCGATGCCGTGCTCTACACGCACACGCACGCCGACCATATTCTGGGCATCGACGACCTGCGTCCTCTGACGTATCGACACAAACCAGCGAGAATGCCGCTTTATGCCGCACCGCATGCTTGTGAGTTTCTGCGCAAAATGTTTCGTTACATTTTTGAAGCTACCTATAAGTTTGGCGGATTGCCGCTGGTGGATCTGCATCCGATCGAAGGGCCGGTTGAATTGTTCGGCGCACACTTTGAGCCAGTGACGGTGATCCACGGCGAGACTCCGATTCTTGGGTTTCGATTCGGATCGGCTGCTTACCTTACCGATCACAGCTCAGTTCCGGACGAAACGCTAGAGAAACTGCGCGGGCTCGACATACTGTTCCTGGATGCACTGCGCTATGAGCCTCATCCCACGCATTCGACGATTGGGCAGTCGCTCAAGATCGTGGAAACGGTGAAACCGAAGCGCGCGTTTTTCACGCACATCTGCCACGATCTTCCACACGAGGCGACGAACCGGACGCTGCCTGAAGGGGTGGAGTTGGCGTTTGACGGGATGAAGCTGGAGTTTGAGATTTGAATCAGTCGTCGGTCGTTGGTCGCTAGTCGTTGGCGTCCGCGCAGCGAGAGTTCGGGGGATTGCAGAGGATTGCAGTTAACGACTGACGACCATCGACTGACGACTCGTTCCTCCTCGGCGGTAAAAAAAGGCTTTCGATTTCGATGCTGACTTTCCATAAACTCGACGACATCCCTCACGACTTCGGGCCGGCCATCGTCAGCGTTGGGAATTTTGACGGGGTACACCGGGCTCATCGGGCGGTGATTGACGAGATTGTTCGGCGGGCGCGGGCGGCTCACGGGCACTCGGTGGTTGTAACTTTTGAGCCGCACCCGGCGCGCATCTTGCGTCCCGATCACGGACTGAAGCTGCTGACTCCGCTGCCGGAAAAGCTGCGGCTGCTGGAAGCCACGGGGATTGACGCGGTGCTGCTGCTTCCCTTCTCGCGCGATCTTTCGCTGATGACGCCGCACCAGTTTGCCCATGAAATTCTGAAACGGCGGCTGCATGCCCGCGAGGTGCATGAGGGCTACAACTTCCATTTCGGGCACAAGGCGGCGGGAAATGTTGAGGCGCTGCGCGAGTTCGGGCGGGAGATGGGATTCGAGGTGCATGATTATCCGGAGATGCGTTTGCGCGGGGAGCGGGTTTCTAGCAGCCACATCCGAAAGTTGCTGGCCGAAGGGCGGATCAGCCGGGCGCGGCACTTGCTGGGGCGTCCGTTCAGCATTCTGTCGACGGCCGGACGCGGACGCGGATATGGGGCGAAATATACCGTGCCGACGATTAATCTGGCGCACTACGAAGAACTTGTGCCCAGGGATGGGGTGTACATCACACGGGCGCGGATTGGCAGCGGTCAAAAGAACGAGTGTTTTGATTCGGTGACGAATGTTGGGAATCGGCCCACTTTCGGCGCCGATTCTTTTGCCATTGAAACGCATCTCCTGAATTTTCATCCGATCGAACTTTCAGCGGAGACGGAAGTCGAACTTCATTTTCTGGACCGGCTGCGCGACGAGGTTAAGTTTCCGTCGGTCGAGGCGCTGAAGGAGCAGATTGGGCGGGATGTGGGGAAGGCGCAGAGGTATTTGCGGAGGCTGGGGCGGTCACTACCTGGTTAACAATTGTAAGACATTGATTTTATTGACAGTAGATTCCTATATTGACTTTGTGCGGCAATCTGCCGTACATTGATTGGAGAGGCGCCATGGCGACTGCATCTCCAGCACGCGACCAACGACTCGATGCGCGAGTGACTCGCGAAGAAAAAAGGACGATCGAGGAAGCCGCCAGTCTGCGTGGCATCTCGGCTTCGGACTTCTTAAGGACGGCCGCCAAGGAGGCCGCTCTTAGCACAATCCGTGAACACGAAACCCTGACTCTTACACAAAACTCCAGACGGGTTTTTGTGGAAGCGCTCCTGAATCCGCCGGCACCCAACCAGAAAGCGATCGCAGCCGCGAAACGATTTAAGCGGGAGATCAGCTAGTTGGCAGATCAGGAATTGGCACATCAGGAAAGAAACGAGTTCCGATTTGAGCCGCTCGATAAGAAAGTACACGATCGGGCGGCTTTTTGCTGTGAGCACGAAGCGCTCAATGTCTATTTAAAGGAAAAGGCTGGCCAGGAAGTACAGAAGCGAGTGGCCGCCGTCTATGTTCTCACGCCTGACGGAAAAACGGTCGCCGGTTACTACACACTTTCCCAATACACAATCGAAACCGGCGAATTGCCGGAGGAAGTGGTTCAACGCCTGCGCCTTCCGAAGTACGACAAGGTGCCAGCGACTCTGTTGGGGAGACTGGCGCGAAGCAAAGAGTTTCAAGGAGCGGGTCTTGGGGAAATCCTGCTCATGGGAGCACTGGAAAAGGCTCTCCTGCACAGCAGGAACATCGCGTCGCTGGCCGTTGTGGTGGATGCCAAAGATGAGAAGGCACGAAACTTCTATCTGAGCTACGGATTCGTGGATCTTCCGGATCATCCGAACCGGCTGTTTATGCTCATGCAAACGATTGAGCAACTATTCCCGGAGTCGGCTGCGCGATAAGGTTAAGCTTCCGTCGGTTGAGGCGCTGACGGTGCAGATTGGACGGGATGTGGGGAAGGCGCAGAGGTATTTGCGGAGGCTGGAGCGAGCGGGGGTTCGTTCCTAGCGTGTTTCGACTGCCGCTCTATCGCACGGCCACTCTAAAGAATAAACAGCGAAGATGCGATAAGGCCCCGGCTCGGCCTCTTTGAAAGCCCCGTTGGTGAGCTTATCGTAGGCCTCCTCAAACGTGGCCAACAGGCAGTGTTCATTGGTGCGGATCTCTTTCGCCATGCCGTTGCACGACAGAGGCGAGCACTCAGGTGAAGTCTTCGCGAAAAACGTCACCACATCGAAACCTTCGAGTTTTTTCCCCGTGCCTGGAATGACGTTAGTTGGGAGTGAAAGGTCGGGTTTATAAAAGCACCAGCGCTTCCCGTCAAACTCTTTTTCAAACACTTCGTAATAAAACAGGAGTGTTCCCGCAAGTTGGATTGAATTCTCCCGCGCCACCGTTTGGATGATTTCAGGCGAATCAAACAGCCAGTAGCCATTGTGCTTCCAATACTTGATGTAGTCAGCGAAATCGTCGTTAACACAGTTACTCACCGAATAAACGTCGAGCACGTGATCGATACGAAATCCCTCGGGGGCCTGCACGCGTTTTGCCATGTAGCCGGCAGGAACCATGTGACTAGTTTAATGGCTCGTGGCTTAGTCACCAATACCTGCTCCGCTGATACAATCGCTCTCCGCATGGGCATCGGCCCGATCCAACTCCTGAAGCAAGCGACTCCCGCGCAGCGCCGCACCTTGCTAGCGGCCGCGCTTGGCTGGATGCTGGACGCTTTTGACGCCATGCTTTACGCGCTGGTGCTGGCTTACGTCATGCGCGATCTGGGGATGTCGAAGAAAACGGCGGGATTTCTTTACACGCTCACGCTGCTGGCGTCGGGCATCGGCGGCGTGTTTTTTGGTTTTCTTGCCGACCGAATTGGACGCAAGCGGGCACTGATGTTCAGCATTCTGACTTACTCGGTCTGCTCGTTTGCTTCCGGGCTCTCGACAACCGTGCTTATGCTGGCCGTGTTTCGGTTCATCCTCGGACTGGGGATGGGCGGCGAGTGGAATACCGGGGCGACGCTGGTGGCGGAAACCTGGCCGGATGAATTGCGGGCCAAGGCGATTGCCGTGGTGCAGAGTTCTTGGGCAATCGGATACGCGCTGGCAGCGCTGGTGGCGGGGGTTGTTCTGCGGTATGCGAATTGGCGGTTTGTGTTCTTTGTTGGGATTCTGCCGGCGCTCGTCACGCTTTGGATACGGAAGGGTGTGCCGGAGTCGGAGATGTGGGTCGATCATCGGCGCACACGGCAAGATCAAAAGCTTGAACCACGGAGGGCACTGGGGACACAGGGGAATGAATCTTTCTTTACAATTTTTCGGGCACCTTATGGGAAAAGCACGGTTGCGCTGCTGTTGCTCAATTTTTTTGGGCTGTTTGGGTGGTGGGGATTGTTTTCGTGGATTCCGCCTTATCTTTCG